>ERZ1036435.13-NODE-13-length-198937-cov-11.104092_pt1 | contig 198937 bp, 104 predicted proteins | sample MGYA00514223_ERZ1036435 | MGnify/ENA primary metagenome ERZ1036435 (study PRJEB33795, sample SAMN09464927) | human gut metagenome | host: Homo sapiens | place: USA: Stanford, California | collected 2016-08 | study: EMG produced TPA metagenomics assembly of the...
GAATAGCGCATGGATAGCAATAGTTGACACAGAAAAGCCAGTACAAAACACCAAAAGTGTGATTCAGATGCAAGCGGATCTGTTGACAAAACCACAAGCACAACAGCAAAAGGACCTTCCTTCACAGAGAAGAGCCAAAGGAGAGACTTGCGAACTGCACATGTTTCTGAATTAGATGAAAGGGAAATGGGTTTTGTCCCCGGTAAAGAGCCTAGGAAACGGGGAGGGAGGAGGAGGGAGATTAGCGGGAAGCCGATCTAAAGTGTATTAGAAATCCCCTTTTTTAAATGTGTTCTACTGGTGTCTTAGTGGTCCTGTGGGAAGTCGACAACCGAGGGAGGAATGTGCAGGGGTGTGGAAAGGGGGGTAGAGGGCCTGGGCCTTCCTGGCTTTCCACCCCTATATCATAATGTTTTGTACGTAAAGGTCACGCTATGCGTATTGTGTGATATTACTATTTGAATACCATAGAGTAACGTAAAGTAAATAGCCAGGATACATATTGATTCATGGAACTATGTGTGTTTGTGTATGTGTATATACAAATAAAAAAACCAGTGAAGGAGGGAAGAGAGTTAGGAACGCTATACTAACCTTTCTACTTAGAATAGTAAGGAGCGTAGTTTCAGTAGAATGTAAAGAGCCAGTAGCACTGCGATGGCGAAGACTGCGATCAAAGTGTTGGCACCGTACTTGAAAACGTACAATTCTTTCAATTGTTCGAGGTACTGGATGATAACTTTGCCGCTCAGTTTGGACTCACCTTCGACTCTGACACCGAAGGAGAATGGGATCTCGCCAATTGGCTCGTTGGCTGGAAGAGGCAGCTTGGCCAATAGCTCTAGGGCAATCTTGAAACCTTGGGAGTTGATATCCTGGGGGTTGGCCTTAGTCAAGTACTTCTTTTGCAGGCCGAAGAAACCACTCATTGGGTCAGAAGCGGTAGTCAATGGTCTGGCCATCATTCTAGCGGTGGAGGAGATAACACGACGGTGCAATGGCCAGTCCTTGTCAATGCCGACACCTGGAGCGTATCTGGTACCTAGCACGAATGGGTGCTTTCTCAAGGAGTCGAACAAGCTTGGGACACTCTCTGGTGGATGTTGCAAATCAGCATCCATACAAATCAAGTACTCACCCTTAGCTTCGTGGAACCCCTTTAGCACAGCACTGGATAGACCACGTTCATCAGTTCTGACAATGATTCTGACATTGTAACCTTGCTTATGTAGAGCTTCAACTTCTTCAACGGAACCGTCCTGAGAGTTGTCATCGACAAAGATCAACTCAGTGATCTTAGAGCCCTCGTTGCCTAAAGCAGCAAATAGTCTGGTGGTCAATGGCTTGATGTTTAGCTTCTCATGGTATGCTGGAACAATAACAGAGTTTTCAATAGACATCTTCTTTTTTCTTTTAATGTGAGTAAGGAAGTGAAGTAGTAATGGGTTGAGTGTGGGGATTTATATAATAAGCAATTGTATAAAGTATAAAAGAAAAAAAAATGTTGAATTTATGCCAATCGCAAGCCAAATTAGTTTAATTCAACATACAGCAAGAATCATCGCGTCAGTCATCCCAGTAACTATTCTAACGTGTTGTTGCTTCGATCATCGAACACAATATTTCGAAATTTTTTTCTTTCTTGTCAGCATTTCCACTTTGTCACTCAAGGGTCTCTCGATGCAAATCTCTTCCATTTCGCATTGTTACATTCCATTGCAATAGCAAAATCTATTTTCAGTACAATATCGTCATCTAATATATAATACATTTATATCTGTAGTAAAAACAGTGTGCATGTCTGCGGTGTGCTTGAAACATTTCAATATACAATTTTAAAGAGTTATTAGTTTTGAAACTTTGTCGTCACCACCAGCCATATGTGTACTAAGTATTTTTGGACTGTACCATCGACAAATTCTCTGTGTCGCAAGCTCGATAAATACAGCTAAATCTGGAGCGACTTCTGTACAGAACAAACCTTACATTCATGGACCGGTCATTATGCGGTGGGCCCTGACATGCTCAAAGTCCATTGTTCAGAGCAACTATGTCTTGAACATCACTTACGTCAATTTTCCATCATTCTTGTCTTATCTTGTTCATGCATTGGTATCTTCCTTTGACAGATCTTCACCTATGTATAGTACGTTATTACAACGAATGAACAATTCACCTAATGTGCCTTTGAGTTCACCAGCCACATACTCCTGGGCATCTCGAAGCTGTAAATTGAAATAATTGTCTGTAGAAACAAGCACACCACGATATTGGGTCTTGTTAAATTTTAACGTTACTACAATAGGCTTATCCACCAAATCTTTCAGAAATGGTTTGGGGTTGATTGGTGTAAAATCACTCATATTGCTGTAACAGTTGTGTTTATTTTAATTTCCCTAAATAAGTGAAACTGCCTTAGCGTCTGTCACAATTAGTTCTCCAATGCAACGAGAGTGTAATTAATTCTTGAATGGCTTATCAATAATGTAACCGTTTCAACAGAGCCTGTTATCGAATGTGATCCTACTAACTATAAATATCTCTATACCTCATTATTGTACGCATCAAGATCGTCTAACTCTCAGCAGAAATTTCAATCTTGCAGGCTCGTCTTAATTTTTTTTTGCAAAAATCTGAATTTGTCGCACGCAAATCATTAAAGTCGAAAGTTGAAAATATTGGAAATACTTGTCAAGAAATACAGATGATCGATCTGATATCAAGAAACAGTCATCCATTACCATTGATCATTGAGAATATATACTTAACGTCTTATCTCTAGAATCTGCTGACTCTTCAGAAACTCTCCTGTTTGTTTTATTTCTTCACTGCCCACTTTGCATCTCCTGGAAGTTTCTATTTTATTTGATTCCAATATCCATATTAAACTAATTTGTCCTAATTGAAACGGTATAGTTTTTGATTATTACATCTCGAACATCATGGATTTTGACACCAATGAGGACCTTAACGGTGTTCGTTTTGCTTGGAACGTGTTCCCATCATCCAAAACTGATGCCATGCAAAATGTCGTACCATTGGGTTGTATGTACACACCATTGAAAGAGATTGAGGGTCTGAATGTTGTTGATTATAACCCTGTGGTTTGTGCTGGCCCACACTGTAAAGCTATTTTGAACCCTTACTGTATGATTGATCCGAGAAGCAACTCTTGGACATGTTCGATATGTAAATCAAGAAATCATTTGCCTACACAATACCATAACTTGAGTCAAGAAAACATCCCAATTGAGTTACAACAAACAACAGTTGAATACTTGACTACAAAGCCTGTTCAAGTACCACCTATTTTCCTTTTTGTTGTTGATATTACTACTGAGCCCGATAACTTGCAGGCCCTAAAGGAATCGATCACCGCTTCGTTATCTTTATTACCAGCAAATGCATTAATTGGTTTAATTACTTATGGTAAAGTAGTACAACTTCATGATTTCTCGAACGATACCATTGCTAGATGTAATGTTTTCAAAGGTGACAAGGATTACCAGTTAGAACCGTTAGTTGAAATGTTGACAGGTCAAAAGATGACTGGGTCGATACCAAACACTCAAGTAACTCCATTTTCACTAAACAGATTCTTTCTACCTTTGGAACAGATTGAGTTTAGATTCATTCAGGTTCTTGAAAGTCTAAGTCAGGATGAGTGGTCAGTTAAGCCGGGTGAAAGACCATTAAGAGCAACCGGTTCGGCATTAAACATCGCATCTTTGCTTCTACAAGGTTGCTATAAGAATAATGCAGCAAGAATAATCGTATTCTCTTCTGGGCCTGATACCATCAACCCGGGGTTGATTGTCGATTTAGAGCTAAAGAATCCTATCAGATCACATCACGATATCGATTCAGGTAATGCAGTACACTATAAGAAGGCAATGAAATACTATAATACCTTAGCTGATAGAATTAGTGAAAATGGCCACACTGTTGACTTGTTCTCAGGTTGTTATGATCAAATTGGTATGTCTGAGATGAGAAAACTAACTGATCGTACCGGTGGTGTTTTGTTATTGACTGACTCATTTTCAACAGCAATTTTTAAGCAGTCATATTTAAGACTATTTGCAAAGGATGAAGATGATTACATGAAAATGAGTTTCAGTGCAAAGTTCCAGGTTAAGTCCAGTAAAGAACTGAAAGTACAAGGTCTGATTGGCCACGCCTCAGCTGTCAAGAAAACAAGTGCCACCAATATTAGTGATACAACCATCGGTATCGGAGGAACTTCTACATGGACAATGGGATCTCTATTACCTCAACACACATATGCAGTATTTTTTGATATAGCTAGCAATGGGCCAACACCAGTGACTGGCGATAATCAGCAACTGGCTTATATTCAATTTATTACAAACTACCAACACTCTTCAGGAACAATAAGGACCAGAGTTACAACTGTTGCAAATCAATTACAATCATTTGGCTCGCCATTAATTGCAGCTTCGTTCGATCAAGAAGCAGCTGCAGTCTTGATATCCAGAATAGCCGTTCATAAAGCAGAAACTGAGGAGGGACCTGATGTGATCAAATGGATTGATCGTACTTTAATCAAATTATGTCAAAAGTATGCTGACTATAATAAAAATGACCCTAGCTCCTTCAGGCTAGCAGGTAATTTTTCGCTTTTCCCTCAATTTATGTACTACCTGAGGAGATCTCAATTTTTGAGTGTGTTCAATAATTCTCCTGATGAGACAGCATTTTATAGACACATTTTCACAAGAGAGGATACGACCAATTCATTAATCATGATTCAGCCAACGTTGACAAGCTTCTCAATGGAATCAGAACCGGAGCCTGTGTTGTTAGATTCGCTATCTGTTAAAGCAGACACTATATTACTTTTGGATACCTTCTTTTACATTTTAATATACCATGGTGAAACAATTGCTCAGTGGAGAAAAGCAGGCTATCAAGATGACCCTCAGTATGCTGATTTCAAAGAGCTTTTGGAAGAGCCTAAGCTTGAAGCAGCAGAGCTTCTGGTTGATAGATTTCCATTGCCAAGATTCATTGATACAGAAGCTGGTGGTTCTCAAGCAAGATTTTTATTGTCGAAGTTGAATCCATCAGACAGTTATCAAAATATGAACTCAGCTGGTGCTACTATTGTTTTGACTGACGATATATCTTTACAAAACTTTATGTTGCATTTACAGCAATCTGTTGTAAATACCCAGAAATGATTTGACAATAAGGACTCTAAATAACGACTTTTTAGAAGTATATAATCTATGAAATAAGTGATTAAATGAGATTAAACTATCTCATAGTTTTATGCGAGATAACAGTGAAAGAAGGTAGGCGTTAATTACAACGACTTGATAGGAATTAGAACTCAAATATGGGCATATCAAGAGTGATACCATCAAATACTATAAAATTGTTTAGCGGAGATTGTCTTTTCCCAAGAATGTTTATAACATCCTGGGCAACAGCACCTCCTATAACAGAAGCCACAGGTGTGAATTCTACCCCTTGCTGTTTAATGAACTGCTCCAAATAATCGTCCTTAATAGTTGTGAATTCTAGGCCCAATTGTTTGCATGTTTTTAGCAGTTCTTCCTTAAACTGTTCAGTATTGGTTGGATTTGTAAGCTTTAGTTGTGTGAATGTTAATGGTAATATATTAGTTGCACGTTTTTTTTGTTTATTTGTTAGTAAACCATTTAATGTTGCAGATTTCAGAATGCTGGATAACGGCAAATATGTATTTCTCGTCGTAATTATATCCATTACCCTATCATCATCTTCACGTTCATCAATTTTAATAATTTCTCTACGCTCGCTTATAGAACCTAGTTTAACGCCAGAGGTGTTCCCATGGATTTTCTCATCGACAGCGTCAAATGAAATAAGATCCACAAATATGTATGCAAACATCCCATTTGAGCCAGTCAAGTATAGTGGGATATTTAGTGCCCTGCACTTACTGTTCAAGGATTCTCTTTGAAAAAAATCAAGTTCAGTTCCAATAATTATATTAAATTGTTTGTAAAAGTCATCGGTCTTTGATTTTAAATCAGCAGAATCAAAAACTAAATTAACCCTAGGGTTCATATCCTGTAATCTATCTGATACAGCTTCTACTCTTTTCTTACCTACATCATTTGCAGTCAGAAAAAATTGGGATCCAAGATCCGTTTCATTCACTATGTGGCTATCCAATACAGTCAAGTGCCCAATACCGCTGAGAACTATGTTCTTAGCTACTTCTGTACCAATTGATCCAATATTTACTAGCAATACTTTGGCAATACGCATATTAGTCTGAGCGGCCAAACCCCAAAGTCTAATCTGTCTGTCATATAATGCAATTTCATCCTCGCTTAATTTCTCCATCTTGTTGCGATGCTATATGATTTGGTATCCCAGAATAAAAATATCCCAAAGGTACAGATAAACAATATATGGGTACAATTTCCCAAATTCTATTATTAAGGATAGAACTATACTTTTCGTTGTTCCGTTGACCTAATCATTACTGCGTATCTACTAATATTATTGTATGTTTTCCTAGATTTTTCATTTTTTTTTTTCAGCTCAGAACGGGAACCTTTAATGATGAGCTTCTCGAGGAAAACTTAAGAATGCAAATAGCTGAATATAAAAAATAATACAGCTTCTTAAATTAATGTTCCAAGATTGAGACTAAGCCTTATCTATTTTGGTGTGTTATTTAATATCATTTTGTTTTCTATCAAGTTACTGTTTGAATTTTTTTTGATTGCTGAAGACACTTAAAACTGTTTGCCTGCTAATATTAGTGAATAGGTGTATATTTTGAATTTAGTGCTACGTTGAATCTAAAGTGTTTTAACTTAAAGTTTAATACAGAGGCGCTTGAATAGAAATGGATTTGTTAAAGATTTTGGATACCAAACCAGTTCCATCTATTGTTGATGCAAGGACGCTTGGTGTGAGTGGTAATACATCTGGAAATTATTGGCTACCTACTACAATGAGTCTCTACCAAAAGGAACTAACAGATCAAATAGTATCATTGCATTACTCTGATATATTACGTTATTTTGAAACGACAGATTACAAAGAGGATGTTATATTGGAGTCTATGAAAACATTATGCCACAACAGTGAGCTTGTTGCAACACATCCTTTTCTGCTTATCGATCATATGATGCCAAAATCTCTGGGGACTCGTGATATTCCAGGACATTTAGCGGAGAATAGTGGGAAGTTTCAGGTTATAAGGGACCTTATAAATTTAATACAAGAGTATGAAACTAATACTGCTATAGTCTGTCGACCAGGTCGTACTATGGATCTTGTTGAAGCACTATTATATGGCCATAAAGTTAATATAAGGCGTTATGATGGTCAAAGTATAAAACAAAACAAAAAGTCAAGAAACCACTCCTGTACATGTCATATATTTCCTTCAGCAGGTTGGGATAAAAGTAAATTTCCTCTTAAAACTGGGAATCAATTTGACATGCTACTAGCCGTTGACATATCTGTGGATACTACAACAGAAGAGATGAAGTCCATACTAAGACATGAAAGAGATCAAAGAACATTGGAAAAGCAAGCGCCAATTGTAAAGTTGATTACTATAAATTCTGTAGAGCATGGAATGCTATATTTTGGTAAGTTATATGATAAAAACAGCAATGATTACCTCGAAGCTCTAACGGCTGCTGTTGTTGTGTTAAGAGATAGAGTTGGTACGTTGCCACCAGATTTGAGGCCAGTATATTCTCAAAAATTAGTGTACCTCCTGGACTGGTTAGAAAACCCTAGCATCATATGGCCCTTACCTGATGTCTATCCGATAAAGAGGTATAACTCGATGGATGTCGAGAGGTCATTGCTAACAGAGGTTCACTTTAATCAAATAGATACAGCGCTTGAAAACGCATTTGCGAATTCAAAGAAAAGGGGTAGGTCTAAAAGTGATAAGAATAACGACGATAATGGAAGGAAGCAGAGCTTTTATCAATTAAAAAGAGTGAAAAACGATTATTCCACCAATCCACTAAAGCAAGGCATGACCCAGTTGACAGGTATAACTACAGCTGATGAAACTTCAAATTCAAACTACCATTTATCTAGTGGTATTCTGACCCATAAATTGATACAGTCTATCGATCAAATATACATTGATATAGATGAACAAAAAGAAGAACTCGGGTACTATTCAGATCACTCTGAATTGCATAAGAATCGTATTAAGTTTTTTGACGAAGAGCTAATCAAGGTTAAAGATATGTACGACACGTCCAAAAGTAAAATTCAGATGAATTTGAGTCAAGTCAATGATCAAGATCATATTCAAAAAGAACTTTATGAAAAACTGGAGAAGTTGAACGCAGAAATTGATTCCATCAGTAAAAAAATAAACTCTGAAGGTGGAAAGAAGGCTGAGATTTTAGTTCTATTAAACACACATAAAGAGCTGATGGAAAATGTAAGATATGAGGAAAAAAACATTGAGTCATATAATACAGAAAGACAATACATGGAGCAGGAACTCGAAAGGGCTAATAATGCGTACGACGAAAACGAAAAGGAGACAATTAAAATTACAGATGAACTTAAAAATAAAAAGCATCAATTTAGGACTGATTATTCGAACACCGAACCGGAAGAGCAAAAAATAAATATAAGAATTAATGATATAAAACAAAGCATTGTTGAAGAAGCGGGCGTCCTACATAAATTGGAAGGTCGCTTAGAGCAAGTATTGAAATCTCTACACAACATGCCACCCTCCAGGGTACGAACTTCCACCGTAGTCAATGGTAATAAGAGATCTAAGAAATCATAATCCAAGAGCCACAGAATTATGTACGTTTTTCTTTATCAACTTTAGATAAGATAATATTTGTAGTTAAGTGGTATTAGGTTCCCTTTAGCTAGTGGTGTATTTAATAAAGTATGATTAATCGGTACTTACGGTAGACCAATGTTTGACTGACCTGTCCCATCCTCCACTTATCAAGTTTTTATTATTCTTGTCTATATCAAATGTCAGTACTTTGTCCGCATGACCTATTAGTGATGATACCTTGAGATAATTATCTTTCGAGTAAACGAATATAGATCTGTCATATCCAGATGATATAAGATTGTGGTCATTAGCCTTATCAAATTTTAAGGATGTGACTATACTTTTATGTTCAGTTATTTTCGTCAGTTTATCTGATTTTCTGAGGTCCCAAATTGTTATAACACCATCTCCTCCACCAGTGGCCAACGTATGTCCATCAATCGACCAATCCATGCAATAGATAGTTTTTGCATGACCTTGTAACTGGGATACTGCTTTTCCAGATCTTAAATCCCATATTATTGCAGTTTTATCTGTTCCTGCGGTACTCACCAATGCGCCGTCAGCCTGAAAAGCTAAGCAATACAACTCTTTTGAGTGGCCTTCCTGCAGTAGTAATTGCTTTTGTTTCTCTATATCCCAAAGTCTCCAAGTTGAATCGAATGAACTAGTACCAATGAATTTTCCTGATGGGTGTACTTGCAAATCGGTAATTCTCCCTTCATGGCCACCAATACTGTTTGATGTAATGAACTCTCCATCAGACCTATTGCTAACAGTAATTAAATGATCCTCTCCACCAGTGATAAGAACAGAGTCGTTGGAAGTCCAAGCTATGCCACCAACTTTGCCATCATGGTTCTGTAGAGTTTGAGTAACTTCTAAAGTATTTGAATCAATTATACTGACTTCCCCATTCCAGCTTCCGCTGGCCACATAGTTCCCGTTATTACAGAATGTTACAGTCGAAATGGGTCTAGTGGAAACAACTTGTGTAGCCAGTAGATCGAATGAACACCAATATTTATTTGCAGCTCGCCGTTTATTTAACACATTTTGTATGCTATAGGTTTGAGAAATAGTCTTTTGGGCTGCTATTCTTTTGTTAGCTCTAGCTATCGAATTTTTCAGTATATATTGCCTTGCAGATATCAGGTCTTTGCTCGCAGGAGTATAAAATTCTTCATCATCTTCATCCTCAGTAAATTGTGTAATCTCCTTCTTATAACGCTTATCTCGCCATTGTTGGAACAACTGACGTTTCAACTCATCTTCCATTAATAACTCAGCTAATCGAAGCCTCCTCCCATAATCATCTTCTTTATCAATCGTGCCAGACTCTCCAATATATTCTAGAGCGTCAATCACATCATCAGGTGCTGTAGGTATCACATTGACTAGCTCATTTCTTTGAAATTGGTACTTTTGTAAAATGGTGGCAGCAGACTCGCCAGTATTGGGGTCTTTAAATTCGAGGTCGACCTTTATGTCGCGGATATTACTCATATCTAATTTTATATACCAAGTCTCTATGTCCTTTGTTTTATGACTATTTAAGTTTAATTGTGAATAGTAATTGCTACCACAAATATCACTACTTGTGTTGCAGCTCATCGCATTTTTTAAAGCTCATCGAGAAACATAAAAGCATCAAAAAATAAGGAAATAAAAACATGTTGCCTTCACCTGTATCAATATCTAAATGAAAAATCTGATTAGGAACTCAAAGGCCAGTTTATAATCAAATATGGTAGAACTCTTAAAACAGAAGCATATTGAGTACATTGAATCATTGGATAAACGTAAAGAAGACTACGAATACTGGCTGTCCGAACACCTCAGGCTAAATGGAGTATATTGGGGGCTTACAGCTTTGTGTATCTTGGACTCAAAGAAGTCTTTTGATAAAGATGAGGTTGTCAAGTTTGTTTTGAGTTGTTGGGATGCGAGAACCGGTGGATTTGCTCCGTTTCCGAGGCATGATGCGCATCTATTAACCACCCTGTCAGGATTACAAATTTTAGTTACTTATGATTCATTAGACATTTTGACGTCAGAACAAAAGGATAAATGTTATGAATTCATAGTAAGCAATCAGTTGCCAGACGGATCCTTTCAAGGAGACCGATTTGGAGAAGTCGATTCTAGATTTGTGTATACTGCTTTGAGTTCATTATCGATCTTAGGAAGACTTAGTGAGGAAATCGTGGAGCCAGCAGTACAATTTATTGTAAGGTGTTATAACTTTGATGGTGGATTTTGCATGTCTCCAGGTGCAGAATCGCATGCTGCACAAGCTTTTTGTTGCTTGGGTGCCCTTGCTATTGTTGGTAGGTTAAATGTCTTTACTGACAGTCAAATTGAAGAAATAGGCTGGTGGCTTTGTGAGCGTCAAATTCCAGAAGGTGGTTTAAATGGTAGGCCTAGTAAACTCCCTGATGTCTGCTATAGTTGGTGGGTTTTATCTTCATTAGCAATAATAGGAAAGCTTGACTGGATAGATTATGATAAGCTACGCGAATTTATATTAGATAGTCAAGATCAAATAAAGGGTGGTATTAGTGATAGACCGGATAATGAAGTGGATGTTTATCATACTCTTTTTGGACTGGCTGGATTAAGTTTAATGGGATTTGATTCACTCATCGAGATAAACCCGGTGTATTGCATGCCACAAACTGTAGTGAACAAAATAAAAAATTACAGATAGACCGCATTTAGTGTTGCTCAATTTCATGCATTCTTGTTATCATTATATATATATATAATATTAATCCCTGTATATGATACTAGTCTTAAATTACGGTGCTAAAATAAGCATTAAAAAAAGACTTCCTCTTGAGAAACAGATTTCAAATATGGTTGGAATTGAATATAACGAGCCTGTCTTTTGTGTATAAACTTACCTGGATTGATAGTTTTGCAACCATTGTAGGTTAAATCATATGCAGCAGACGACATATCAGCCAAAATCAATGTCGAAGGAATTGGGTATAACGTTAATGTATGATCCATATCCCATGATATTGGTCTAATTGAATCAACAAATGGAGATAAATGGCCTTGATCGAGGAGGGTTTTTACTACCTTTCGTGACTCCAAAACTTTGGCCGGAAGTTGTTGTTTTTCAGATATTATACGGTCGACAAGTATAGTTGTATCATCAATAGAATTATTTGCCATTTGCTCTTCTAATTCGGCTAGGTCTTCTGCCCGCTTGCTCTCAACAACTGGAAATAAAATTTGATGTCTTTTGCAGAGTTCTAGGAAATTATCTCTGAATAAAACAATTTCTTGTGAAAGATAAGCTATCCTTGTTGGATTAGACGCCCAGGTTATATTCTTGCAAATTTTGTTCATTCTTTTACTAAAATGTGTCGGTATTGAACTTTGAGGTAACGAGCCATTAGCACCTAGAGAACAAAGTGATACCCAAGGGTCGTGTGGCCCTGGTATCAGAACAACATGAGTATGGTTTATAATATTCTCGAATTGAGAAAGCATTTCTGCCAAAGAGTCGAAATTATTCTTGTATTCTGTAGTTGAACTAATGTTTTTACTTGACATTGCAGCATGAACAGGAAATGATGAAAAAGACCCGAAAAGTACGATAACAGTTGGTGCTTCTTGATCAAGCTTGGTAAATACCTTTTTCAGCCCATCCATTACGTGTTGATCGTCCAAGAATAAGTCACCACCGAGTAAAACAAACTTTTGATGTGTCAAATCTTGCTCAAGAAGATGTAGTCTAATTTTAATCTCGTTGTCTAATCTTGGTATATAGGAAGATTTTTCGGTGCCATGAATTCCTAATAAATCCAAATTACCAATATGATCCAAAGTCTTATCTCTTCTCTCACCAGGTGGGAATGTCATCGAGGTAACCGCAAATGTGTGGCCTACCGTGTAATATATACCTTCTGCTAGTACAATTGCTCCTGGGATGTAGAACAGCCCCGGAGATGGTAGTGTCTGGGAAATATCAATGTCTATAGATCCAGATGCATCTTCTAGAGACCATTGGCCTTTGGGATTCATTTTCAAAACTCCAAGAATCAAAAAATTCTGTCCGTCCCTACCTAGCAAGTTCTTTATCTGGGTTATGGATAAGCCCGTAGGAGTGTCATCTTGATTATTGTTATTTATGTTATTCTTCAATTGAATCATTGAGGATAAGGGATTGAATGTGTCGTGACTGCTTTGGAAACTTTCATTTCGAAGTAATCTATCTCTGGTTAGAAAGTACCTAGTTCTGAATAGATCAGTTTTTGCTTGTGCATTTGGGATTTTTAGCACTGATTTTAGTTGATCTTTTGGTGGTTGATAAAATATTTGTCTCTTAACTGGGTTATAGCTAAACTTCTTTTGGTCTGTTGTATTGATGATTCTAAAATAGTCTCTCCAGTTTAAGATTCTGTTATCGAATTCTTCCTCTGGTGTTTGATCTCTTGCTGGGCTGCTGATTTGATCTGATATTTCCTGGGCCATCGGCAGTTCTTCTTCATCAATCTGTGTCGCTTGTGATACAGGTATATCATCGATGGATTGATCTAATGGACCTTCGTCATTGTCCGATGGTGACGGACGTTTAGTTAAAAATCGGTCGATTGTAGTGGTTTTACCACCTCCATTGTTATAAGTTTTCGTCTTCGGTGGAATTGAAGCCATATTTTGTGATTCTTGCAAAGTTGCCTTTTCTCTTTCTTTCAGTTCATTTATGACATCTTTGACTCCAGTACTGTCGACAAAGAGGCCTCTCTCTTGTTGCTTCCAAACAGTTGCAAATACTTCAAGAAATTTGATCGTGTCTGGATTTCTCTTCCAATCCATTCCAAAAGTCGATCCAATAAAATCACTCAGTGCAGCCAGTCCATCAGATTTTATACTCAGTCCATATTTCTTCGATAATACTCTGTAGGCCATTGGTCTCAACAATGGCGGTTGGATCTTTGTCGGCAGCACTTTGCCTGATGTAAACATGTTTGACAGAGTTAAATGTGTTTAGATTATATATGAAGTTTTTGCTCAATTGTCTATTAACTAATGGTATGCCAGAGTTATGATATCAATGTATATCTCTATGTTTTCATAGACAATCTGTGGTAGAACTCAGTGATTTTCAAAGCACTCGGATTGAAATGCAGTGTTAGTTATTATAAACTTCGAAATCTCTTTTCTGATGTCAGATTGCTTTAATTGATAACGTCTATCTGATATCTTTTAAATGAATTTATGTACTATTCACAGAATAACGTGAAGACAAGCATATGGTCTAAAACGATAATAATAGGTGACGGTAACTCGAAAGCATAGTTAACTCGCATGTTAGAAACGAGGTAAAACAAGCTCACCTAAAGACAATCAGGAACTGATGGTCCATGTAGACAAGTTGTGGTAGTAGTTTAGTCTAATGGCATGTGAACACATTGAGACTATTGCAAAAAACTTCGAAAACTTCGGAAATTTTCATGGTCATCACCTCTTGACGCGTTTTTCTATGTGACGCGTCATAATTGTAAAAATCACATGCTCCCGCAATTATGAAAGATAATAAGATGTCTTCCTACATGTTCGTTGTTTCTAACTCCAAATTGAGATAAATTCGCTTTAAAGCGGATAATAGGACAGTGTTTGTTGCTATGTGAACTATTGTTTCGGATTATTGATCTAGCTATAGTGGCAAAATTATATAAGTTCCTGTACCTACTCTCATCTAGAGCAGTATTTTTAGTGTTATGCAGGCCTGAAAATCATAGGTGAATGGAAGCAATGTCGTATTCTTCAAAAGGTTTATTAAGTAAAAAAACTGCTTAATGGGACTGTAAGTACTTATTTGTCTTAGTTTATTAGTAATTAATGTATAAGGAGGGTGGGGTAAGTATATAGTACCTTCAAAAAGAAGCTAGTTCTAAAAGAAAGCCTCGATATGATTTATAGAAGCCATTCTAATGCTAATAGGTGTGTTTCTTCATCAATACAGCTCTTAAAGTCTATTTTACAGCACATCTAACCGATATCTGCAATTTTACATTACTGAATGTTTTTTTAAGAAGCTCTTTTGTTACAGTGCGCTTCCTTGGCAACAATAAGAGCTCAAGAAAGGAAGCGCTACGGTTTTTTTGTAGTTTAATATACACAATTGAGTGTGTTACGGAGTATGGAAACTAATATTTTGATAACACAATATAGCAAATGGAGCTATTCTTTTTTGTTACAAGGAGTTTGTTATTTAGGTATATACTAACTTCCGATTAAAGGCCTTGAAAGCTGTTCTGCCACTCGTAAAACACCCTCGAGTCTACCTTTGAGTAATGAGGAGTCGCATTCGATAACCTTTAAATTGACTAGATCGACGTGCCCAGTCTTGTCGCCAACTTTTACTATGGCTTTTGTCCTTTCTTGCTCTTTGTAGCCGTCAGCTCCAAATTGTTCCTCCATTAATTCTTGGATGACTCTCAGTCTTTCGTTTTCATCTTTTACAACATTTGTGTCCTGAGAGATACTACTAGAGTCACAATTAGCGATTATAATGCTAACTATGCACTCGATTATAAAAAGGTCTAATCTATTGGGAGTATTTGATGGTTGAATTTCTTGTAACCATTTAAGCTTGAGTAAGTAGCTATGTGTGGATGACTGGTATTCTCTGTAGTCAATTATTACTTCATTTCCGATATATAGAATTCTATTGTCATCTTCATCCATTTCTATGGTTCTTTTATAGAGAAGGGAGTCTTTTAAATCGGATGTGTTTCGGCTTTCAAAGATTTCCATTAATCTTGGCTTTACAACATCATGTATAAGTGTGTCTATATTCACACCTTTCTCTGTAATTCGTAGAATCAAAGTATTTTGCTTGCTCATTCTTTTATTGGAAATTTGTCTTTAAATGGCTAATAACAACAATTTGTTGTCTCGAAGGTTCAAAACTCTTTTGGCAATGAGATCAAAAGAAACCAGAAGGATTATATCAATGGTAGAAATAGAAATGCCACTAGTACAGTCTTTAGAATAAGGATCACAATTCAAGTAAAAAAATATCTAGATCTACTGAAATGTACAAATGTGTGATAACCAAATGCAAATGTGAAAAGTTATGGAGGATCGAACAATAGATATATCACCGGTTGCAACTTGAAATTTGAGATATCAATTTACTTCTTGTTTATAGTCTTTCGCGCAGCCTTGTTGTGTAGTGTGTGTAATCAATTAATCCTATGGTGCTATCAACTAGCATCTATACTGACCAAATGTAAAGATAATCACTTGGATGTCATTCTTGGCAACTCGATTTCCAACATAAAAACATAGGGACATATAAATTCGTTTGATATGATAATGACGTTAAGCTAAAGCCTAAGACTGAATTATAACTGTATAATACTTAGAAGAACTTTTACTATAAATTTTGTTATTAGTTTAAATGTATTATTACGATGCTATATTTTAAAGTAAAATAAGAGGAGGGGATGTTGTCGCTTATCCATGAAGCGGTCATGTTAAGATGTCATACCGTAATTATGGAGTAGTTACTGTCTGATAAGGTGATATTAAAGTCATTCCGTAGGAGATGTTCTAAGATTGAATCTAAAATAGCATCTCTGAGTATATTTCTGTACCGTCATTGTTTCCATCAGCATCTACTGATGGTGCCCCATTGTGTAGTAAAGAGCCCATGCTGGAAAATATATTCATGTTGTATCCATCGATATTACTATTGTTGCCATTATTGTTACTGGTTGGGTTGGAGCCATTACTAGTATCATTCCTTGCATCAGTTCCACTACTAAAAGTAATACCAGACATGTATCCATTTGCCATACTCCAAGCTGGAGTACCGCTTCTGCTTATGGTATTTTGCCCTCCAGTATTCGCATTACCAGAGGTAAATTCATTTGGTTTCTGAACGCTAGTCGTTTTGGTTTGTGACATTTCACCCGTGCTTTTGGAATTCAAGCCGTCATCTTCTGTATTCATGAATTCGACAACTGAGTCATTTGTCCAGGTTGAAATATTATTAATCATATCATGGGTACCATTACTAAACAGAATCATTCCATTTGTTTTATTGTTTGCAGTATTGGAGGATACATTCAAGATATTATTGTTAGGATTAGCCGAGGAATATGAAGTAGGATTTCCTGGTTGAGAAGTTTGGTTATTCGGAGTATGGGCACTAGTTACCGAATGCAAAGGTGACTGGTTATTAACAGAACTGCTATAATGCAGGTTAGGGTCGCGTTCATCTTTTTTGGAAGAAGACACATTGGCATGAGGTGGATACGTCTCTGTCGTTAAAGGAGGTGAATTGGCACCTAATGATGCAGATGGGCTATTAATCAAAGTTGGGAATCCATTTTGGTTTCTAGCACCATTATTCATATTGAATCTGTTATCAGTGGATGGGTTAAATCCAAGTTGACCTGTAAAACTAGTAGAATGTCCAGCCTGTTCACTAGCAGAATTAGATTCTAGGCCATCATTTTCATATTTCAATGATGATAAATATGCTTGAAGATTTTGCTGTGCCAGGTGTTGCTGTAGGAACGCTTGTTGTTTAAATAAGTTCCAATCAAACGAAGTAGCATTAATAGGCTTCTGAACAATATATTCATTTATGACAGGTGAGCTTGTACCACTGCTATCCATACTTTTCACACTTTCTGTATTTCTTATCAAGTGAGTAGGTTCAGGACTGTTTTTTGATAAAAGGGATTGACTCTTTTCCTCGTTGCATTTGTTGTTTTCTTCCATTAACATTTCATTTTCTTCTATAAGTAGATGTGACAAACCCTTGGGAACAGTTGTTTTTTCCAGCACACCTTTTTGCATTTTGAGTTTTTCCTTCTCGGCATTATCAAGATCAACTTGAGAGTTTTCTACAAAACCAACATGCTCACTAGCTTGTCTTTTACCAAAAGTTCTATCAACAGCAGGTGGCATACCATTTTTGCTTATCATCATATCAGATGAAGTAGAGGAAATTTCATCATCAAGATCCGCTTTACTTTTTGGTTGATTTTTGGAATCTTCCTTTGACATATTAGATTTATTCCTAGGTTCATCTGAGTTTCCGCATACATCTGTGATTTGATTGCCTTTCCCTGTATTTCCTTTCTTCTTGTTTTGTTTCATATAGATTAATTCAGCTGAGTCAGGACCACAACGCTCGATAAGGTTGCCAACAGTGGCATTCATCAATTGATCGAAAGTATCACGGAAAATTTTAGCGAAGTGGGATCTTTCGGTCATCACATATAGACAAACTGAACACGCTCTCAGGTCGTCCATTGTCGAGAACAGACTAGCACTGACAAGAGGCCTGGTGTGTTTTGAAATATCACCTAATTTCCTTCTCTTTTCGTCATCGTAATTCCTAGCTAACCACATACAGTAAATTAACGTAACTCCAGCAACAAATACTGTATGTACAGCAGGCGTGGAATGACCAGTTACCGTTTTCTGATGAAAGATTTTGTAAAGTTGACAAATTTGTCCAGCAGAGGCTTGACATTCCCTGAAAAGCCTATCCTCTGGTCTGAGGACCTCTAAGAAAGGTTGGATTAATAATCTCACAGATCTATAATAATACAGTTTTAGGGTTTCATTCTCAAAATTTCTCAACTCGTTGCTCAAACAACCAGCTCTCCAAAGCTCTAGTTCATGAAATGCTCGTTTCACAACAGGGAGTTGTTTTTCAATCTCAGATTTATTGTTAGTCCTTCTTTCAGTTGCCGGTAGAATTTTTAAAACCTCAACAAAGTGTGACTCGATTCTTCTTAGCTTCAAAGATTGATTGATAAAATGGACTCCGCTTCTTCTTGGAGACGAAGTATTAAAAGTGCTATGTGTGAAGAATGAATTTTCGTCAAAAAATGGTACTTCTATTTCATTTTCATGAATTGTGTATGGTTTACCAACAGCAACACAAATCATCCTTTCTAATAAGTAAACACACCAGAATAATCTTAGTTTCTTACTTGCAAATTGGTCATTTGCGTGCCACTTATGCAATTGCAGTTTGTTTTTGCATATGTTCATAACGTCCTTGATAATTTCATACAAAAGCATGGAGTCGCTATCAGTACGAACTATGTATAATACAAGCAGAGTTGATAATTCTAGTTCCTGGACAGGAGTAAGTTTATTTCCACATCTAGTTATATGTCTAATAGCAGTTGAAAAATACCGTACTGGAGGTTGTCCCTTATATTTACCAGTTGTCATATGTAGACATGCACTAATTGTGAAAACCATCCACATACGGCCACATGCAAAATGGAAGTTTGTCTCTGAATATGAATAAATTTGGTTTTTCAAATAGTTCTCATGAAATGTGTAGATTTCATCTTCATCTAAAAGTGGATATTTGAATTGCAATCTGGTGAAAAAGGTGTCTAAGAATGATCTCGATAGTTGCTCGTCAAACTCAAACGCAGGGTCATATGATAAGAACTCTTTAAGGTTATACTTTCCGAATATGCACTTCGAAAAATCGACTGAATCTAAGGAGTCCGAAGACAATGCCGGTATTGTATCCTTGTTTGTAGAATCTACCGGGGTTCCATTAGAAGTGTATGGTGATCTAATTGGATAAACATTAGAATGGTTCCCTTGCACAGGTGGCAGAGGTAGAATACCAGAATTTGGTGTAGCTATGGATGCTGTTGGAGTAGAAATAGCTGAAGATGGTTGCCCCAATGAATTGTTACCAGCTTGTGGTGAACCTGCAGCATTATTTTCTTTCTTAAGTTTCTTTTCAATGTCTTCTAAGTTTCCTATATCCCCAAGAAGATGGGAAATCTTCTTATATTGCTTGATTTTTTTCAAGTAGGCAGGAGAGTTTGGTTGTGTGTCTATAATTTTCTCCAGATATTTAAGTTTCTTTTCCAAGAATAATGTATATTCATCCTTGTCTTGATTCGTTTCATTTTTATTCTTCTTTTTCTTCGACTCATTTTTCTTAGCTACCTTTGTTAGAGAAACTGGTAAATTTATCCTTGAGGATTCGGATTCTGGGCACGATGCTACATATTGTTCATTTGAAGGGCTCCTTTGCATTGAAAAGTTGTTGTATTCCTGCTTCATCAAAGGTGTTGATAAAGGTGGTAAGCTTGTCTGCTTGGGGAGCATATTATTAGAGGTATGAATGTTATTCATTGAGCCATTACCATTTGAATATACATGCTGGAAATGCTGTAACGTGGTAGATGTGTTTGGTAAGGGAGAGTTTGGATTAGATGCATATGTCATCGAGTTATTGGAATCTGTATGATGTTCTTTATTAATGTAAGGCGAATGTATCTGGTGCACGATCGGACTTTGTTGTAGATGCATGTGTATAGAATCGTTAGCTCCATTATAAGGCATATTCATCATATGAGAATTATTCTGCATTGGCATATTTCTTCTATACATGGAATTCGCAACATGGGAGTTAGGTACTGGGAAGTTTTGGGAATCTATAACGTTTTGTAACTTAGATGCGTATTCGTGTGGATGTTGTGATTGTTCTGAACCCTTAACAGTAGAATTTTTAGCTTTCTTTGTTGATTTTGCTTTCGGTTTTGCAATTTTGTCGGGTTTTGATTGCGGTGTATTTGGGCTGCTAGCCGATGAGTTATTGCTAGAAGTGAAGTATCGAGCTGGTTGAACACACTTGACAGCAGCTTTGAGACAAGCTGTACAACTGGGAAGCTTGTGATCACACCTCTGTTTACGTCTTCTGCAAAGAAGGCATGATCTCGATCTACCTTTCTTGTCTTTCAGAAGAACATCCAATTTATCTCCCGCGAGTTCCAACTCTCTCTGAAACCTCTCTATGTTTTCTTCACTTACTGCTTTTTTAGGTCTTCCCATGGCTTATTTTGTGGCTATAGTATTATTAATTAATCAAGGTAACCAAAAAATTTTATTACTGTTTTCAAAATGGAATATATTCAAAGAAAAAAAAAAGATTAAAATAAAGATTAAGAAAAACAATTATTGTATCGTTTCTATATTGTGTTTGTACAGGTTTAGCTTCTTAGTCCTTGCAATGAAATGTGGGGTCAGATAGTAATTCTTGTGTGTCCTATCTCAGGAGTGCATTAATCTCTATATTGTCTTGGATGACTATGTATGTTAAATTCTTGTGTTGTCTGATTTGTCTTTTCCTGTCCGGTAGGAAAATGCACTAGTTTTGCTCTGTTCTGACTTTATTGATGATGATTGTCTTCCTGCTTCCTGATAATGATAATGTAATCGGTTGTGTTACGTTTTGTAAAAATTGGAAAGCATAAAATACAGTAAATGACAAAACCGGAGAATACTAGCAGGTCAAAGGGAAGAATTCAAAATGGGTATATCAAGTATTATATATAATCGGATGTCAAAATATAGGAAAACAATTGATCGAGAACAATTAATAAAAAAAAAAATCAGAAAAAGAAAAAGCAAAAAAAAACCGTTAATTACGAAATGATAACAATTCTGAATGCTATGGCGGGGGACTCTTTCAAAGGGAAGATTCTCGTCTCTCCAAACTGCGTTAGCCAATAAACCCCGTTGCAAGTTCATTAATATTTATTGCATTTTGTTTCTTGTTTAGCAATTTACCAGTTACTTGTCTTGCTTTTTGGCAAGTAAAAACATTAATTGAAATTACTGTTTAAATGAATGGAAGAAGACAAAAAAAATTTGCAAGCTTAACAAGATAGTGTTGTACCCGTGTTTCTGTGTGGTGACTTCTTTCCCGCATTGTCTGCCCTCATTTGCGTAGCTCATCAGTGAAAGAGAGTTTTTCAAAAAAAAAAAAGAAAGAAGGAAGGCAACTGCCTCTTCGATTGTTCTCGGTGGGGAGGGCAGAAGTAAAGTAGTGTGTGAGTGCTGCTCTTTTTGTCATTTACCTTTCTCCCACTCATACAATCCACGTCCTGTAGGAGTTGTTATGGCTCTGTGTGTTTTGTCATTGTAGAGTGTCTTTGTGTAGTTACTTACAGGAAGGACAGAATTCTCACGGCCATGGGCAACTGGATGGATCAGGTGGGGACGACCGGAACAGCCATTCCTGCTTGAGAGCAATCATTTGTATATGTGTGTTTGACAAAAAAGCTGGTATCTATCTTATTAGGCCTTCAACACATATTCTGCTCGACTACCTTCCTGAGCAGTGTTGTTTGGCCAAGAGTCTTGTTGAAGGGTCACGAAAGTACTTATGGAGCCACTCACTGGCTGCATGCAGTGCCTGGCAGAGCGGCAGTGTTGCCACTTTTCTACAATTAGGAAAAAAGAAAAGTTTGCAGCCAATTTTGTTTTTTCCCTTTCATCATTTTTCTGTACGCGTCTTTCTTAGCATCTTGTATATATCTTCCAACTCGGTCTTAATTCTCTTGTTGCCCTTCTAGAAGTTGTTTGTACTACGCTTTCTGTAGCAGAGATCTCAGGGGTGGCAAGCCCTAATTCTGATTTACGCACACAAACTCCGCAGAGTACAGTCCGTGGGCGATTTGGCTTGACACCAAACTCAGAGAGGCCCCGTTGTAGGGTTTGATTGCAATCCGGTGCCCCCCTCCCCACAGAAACCAGCGCATTGACGGGCACAAGCAATTTAGGGTTTTCAAAAGGGGAGAGCCCTACACTGGATGCCCCTATTTCTGTTGGTCTCGTACAAATGGGCTACATTCCACAGTGCGGAAAGAAGCCCTAAACCCTTCTTCTTCGCAGTGACGTATGTTAGGGTTTGTGGGTTCCCTATCAAATATATTGATAGACCTCCATTTGTAACAGTCCTTGGCAGAGCGTAGCATGGCAATTGATTTGTAATATTGCCTTACATACTTGATTTGAATTGATTTCATTGACATACTTGATTTGATTTCATTTCATTGACATATGGATTTCATTGCCTAAAGATTTCATACCTTATTTAGAATTGATTTCAGTTGTATTGCCAATATGCAGCTTTAAAAAAAAAGAAGATGGATTAAGTTATATAAAATTTATAAAGAGACTTAAAAGTTTTATTACAAATCCTTCTTCAAAGTACCCATGAAGGCGTGCTTTTCAGCTGGGGTTTGGAATCTACCCTTACCGAACTTGGAAGCAGTGTCGATCCACTTCAAGGTGACTTCTTCGACGGCCTTTCTGGAAGTGTTGGTGTACAAGGACTTTCTCAAGGTGACAACTCTCTTCTTGCAACCTGGGATGGAACCCTTGACCATGACGAAGTCGTTGTTGACCATACCGTAGTGGACGAAACCACCCATTGGGTTGATGGTCTTCTTGGTTCTGTCGAAGTTGGTAGCAGCGTTACCTTCATCGTCACCCTTACCGATTCTGTAGATCTTGTGGTTGATGGAGGTTCTGTGGTGGTAACCTCTTTGACCAGCTCTGGCGACGGACCACATGACGTGGGCTGGATGCCAAGCACCGATACAAGCAACCTTTCTCAAACCTCTGTGGGTCTTTCTTGGAAGCTTCTTGGTACCCCATCTGTGGGTAACACCTTCGAAACCGTGACCCTTGGTGACAGCAATGGCATCGATCATTTCGTTTTGCTCGAAGACAGAGTCAACAGAGACAGTCTTTTCGAAGTGCTCACGGGCCCAGTCGACCTTCTCGGAGATGGAACCACCGTTCAATTGGATTTCAGCCAAGTGAGCCTTCTTTTGGACCAATGGGGTCTTTCTGACTTGGGTGTGGACCAAGACTCTGACGACAGTGGCGTACTTCTTGATTCTAGCCAACTCTCTCTCGATTTCAGCACCGTTTTGAGCGTACTTGGCAGAGTACTTGGTGAAGGCCTTCTTCTTGGACTTGTACCAGTTCTTGTAGAATCTTCTCTTGACCTCGTCGGACAAGTGTTCAGCCCAGACAGTGGTCAAGGATCTTAGACCTCTTGGGGTCTCAACGTAACCGACGACACCAACGACGACAACTGGAGGAGTGTCGACGACGGTTACAGCTTCAACAATCTCACGCTTGTGGAACTTGGAACCTGGTCTGTCCAAGTCTCTGACAATGGTGGTCATACCAGCCTTGTAACCCAAGAAAGAGGTCAAAGCAACTGGCTTAGACTTGTCGTCCTTTGGGAAGGACTTAACTCTACCTCTGACAGAGGCAGCTCTCTTTCTTGGCAAGAAACCTAGATGACCGTGACGTGGAGCTTCGTACTTTCTGTGAGACATTATGTGTTTATTATACAACGATGTGCCGTGATTCAAATGTGAAAGAACCAAACCCAGAGAAAAGGTCAAACCAAGAAACATCCCGAATGGAAAGCATGGAGGAGCCTTTTATATACTTCAAATCGCAATCACCTAACCTCATCGCAAACATTTTTGGCAAAATTTTTTTGGAAAAATTTTTCAGTCACCAGCGACGTATTCAAATCATATTGGACGTGAGGGTCACATTGTGTGTTGTGCCTCACGAATTGCAGAACTGGCATCCTCACCAGTGAGGATCCACATCGATGGGAAGCTCAAAGGCATCGCAATTTCAGCATCGCATTCCAATCGTTGTGAGCATCGTTGTGAGCATCGTTGTGATCATTTCAACATCATTTCAACATCATTTCAACATCACATTCCAGTCCTTGTGAGCATCGATATCCGGGAGATCAGCAGCAATCGATCGATCGCCGGCTTGCGCATCGTGCTCTTAAATCACGCACACACAATGGTTGAGTTGATAAGCAAAACTACGTAATTCATCTGTTCTCGATACCCAGGTGGTGCAGCAATAAAAAGGCATATATATGGAGTCCCATATTGGATATAGAGAGATGGCTAACGAAGGCCAGCGTCTGTATATTATGTATATTATGTACATTTCTACCTTTGTGTAACTCCTCACCTCTATGAACGATCAACAATGAGGTTCTCGATGGATGACTCTATAGTCACCAAGCAGAACCATGTTCTGCTGGAGAACTTGACCAACTACGATAAGCAATCTATAGACTACTTCCACCACGGGTTCCGCAGCGCGGACTACCCGGTCTCGTGGCGCATACTGCTCAAGATGAAGCGGCAGCGGATACTCAGGCTTCCCAGCTGTGCGCGTGAGAACTGCCAGGACTACCGCAACTACATCCTCAGACTGCACTACTGTCTCTGGAGGCGCTGGTCCATACAGCAGTTCGACCTCGAGCGCATCGACCCGCTCGCCATCAACTGGAACAAAGAGAACGACCTCAACGTGCTGTATGGGCCCGACCTGACGGGCCAGGCGCCGCTGCATGGCCGGTCGCACTCCAACGGGCGCAAGCAGTTGCTCGAGGACTACATACGCATACATGACATCGCCCAGATGTACGCGATCAAGTCCTCACAGCAGACTAACTGGCAGGAGAGGTTCAACAGGATCCACAAGAGCAGGGCCAACTCCAGCTCGACACTGCCTCCGATGAAGGGCATCAAGTTCGATAAGCTCGTGCTCAGACGAGACATCGACATATATGGTGTGTTCCATGAGTCCACCGTCGATATCAGGGACAAAGGTGATGCCACGTCGCTACGGCCATCACACAGCGTGGATGGAGTCTACGTGGTGGAGCAGAAATACTACCTGTACGACGATAGGTATCTGTTCCCTTATATGCCCGATGAAGACCCTCTGGAGTGCGACGCGCCGAAGGATTTCGGTACAGGCTCCTTCTCCACGCTCGAGATCGACGATCAACTGGTCTCATCATAGCTTAGCAACTTGTTGTTGGTCTGGTACCATATATTTTTCACTTTAATGACTTTTAACTCCATATGTTTTTTAGACATGAAGCTCGGATAGCTTCAGCTAGTTATATTATAAACAACACAAAAAAAATTTTTAACATTAACATGACAGTGACGCCTTCTTCTTAAATGCGATAATTGGTCCGTGTGGATCATTGCTGACATTTTAGCTTTATATATATATATTCTTTAATCGCACATTGTTTAGCTAACATATTTCTTTTTGAATTATTATTATTTTATAGGAAAATCAGAGCTAATTATACATCAATTATGATTAAAAAACTTCTATCGGTGGAGTTGTGAAAAAAATATACACTATCTATTACGGAAACTGCCCAGAGCTGTGGTTCTTAGGCGATTCATATGATTGGAAAACGAATAAGAATGAAGTCTAATTTAGAAAAAAAAATGCCGTCTATCTCCAAACATTGAATACTATGGTGCAAATCCCTTCTGATAATTGCGTGCTTGGAGATAATTCAGAATGTACATATATGTGTTTAGTCGAAGTTGGTCTTGAAGAATTCATGGTCCATTGCCTCTCTAGCGGTTAGTCTTTCCTGGTGGTCGTACCTCAACAAATGGTCGACAAGGTCCACTAGAACTGGTACGGCTAGCGGGGTAGAGGAAGTAACAAAGTGTTCCCATGGCTTTCTTGTGAAGTCCCTCATGATGTGATCGTATTCGGATGGCAGTTTTAATCCGTATTTGGCCAGGTAGGCCATCAGTTCTTTCGTACCTAGAACATCTGCAATCTTGACCAACTGGTCAGCGTTGGAAGATCCCTTAAAGAAAGGTTCTTTCTTGAATATGATGGCAGCTAGCATGCACCCAACCGACCACAGGTCTAGCGAGTAGTCGTACTGGTTTAAGTTCACCAGCAGCTCGGGACCCTTGTGGTAACGGGAGGCCACTCTGACGTTATAATCCACGCCTGGGTGGTAGAACTCTGCCAGACCCCAATCGATTAACCTCAACTTCTTCTGTGCAGGGTCTATCATGACATTCTGTGGCTTCACGTCCCTGTGCATTATACCCATGGAGTGGCAATAGTCCAGTGCTATTAGCAGCTGTGTGAAGTAGTACTGTAGATCCTGCAGCGTGAACGAAGGATAAAGCGTCCTGAAGTCAGCGTTCTTCACCTCCTCGAAGATCAATGCCGGTATCTTAGAGGCCTGGTCCTGCACTATATCCAGCAGACCGATGACGTTGGGCCCACCGGTCAGATTGGTCAGGATCTTCAACTCCCTGTAAATCTTCTTCATCTTCACCGGCTTCAACACCTTGATAACACACGGCTGGTCGTTGGTAATACACTTCCCGCTGAACACCTCAGAGTACTTACCACGCCCAATCTTGGTCACAATCTCATAGTTCGATATCTTCCCCCAGTCAATGGTTACACCTTGCTCGTAGTCCCAGTACTCCTGAGGCCTCTGCTCACAGGCATCCTTGTATACTCGGGCCACAGAATACACCCGGCTAGACTTCTGGTTCAATGAAGATGGTGGCAACGGCATCGCTTGGCTTGGTCTCTCTTGCTGCTCCCCCTCCTGGCTATCCCTCACAGCTTATTCCTTATTTATCTGCTTTGCGCTCCAAATTTTTTTTTTCGTCACTTAAAGGACCCAAGCCGTTGGGCCAGTTTGAGGGAAGTTGAGTTTGTTATACTGATATTTGATTACTTAAATTGCTTATAGTAGCATTTGCTATATATATTGTTAGTGCAGTTTCGCAGCACTGTCGCAGCACTGTCGCAGCAGTTTTGAAGATGTACGGTGCTTACCACTTCTCCTCAGGATTGGCCTTGTACGCGACGTAGTCCTCGCGGTTGAACAGCGATATCTCTGTCTCGTTCTCGACACCGTACTCGCACAGCTTCCTGTTCGACGTGGTGTCCAGCATCCAGTCCTCGTCGTGGTCGAAGTTGATAACCAGGTTCACGGTCTTGGAGCCGTGCGCGTGCGTGTACACCTTCAGCGTGTCCAGCTTCACGTTCCTGAAGGGCCTGAAACTGCCCTCCGTGCTGATCCGCGCCATACAGTCCCGCAACAGGTCCCCGGCGGTCTTGTTCTGCAGGTCGTAGTCATGGAACACCAGGTTCTTCACGTTCCGGTACGGGAACGACTTGATCACCCGCACCGTTATTATGCTGTTGGTCAGCGGCCTCGCAGTAGAGGTCAGCGGCTCCTTGTCGTCGTAGTCAATAGACGTCATACTGATAGCACGTCCTTACTCCCAGCATACCTGTACAATCCCCCCCTTCCCCCTCATAAGCTTGCTTTGGCACTATTTGTATGTTGAGCCAGGATCGAACCCTTGGTGGGAAAAAGCTGGAAAATTTGCGATGCGATGAGCATCGACTTCACTGAAAAAAATTTTATTATACATAAGTCAGTAGTAAAGCTGGGTAGTTGACGCTCTAGACAGATGAGAAATAACGAGCACATGATGACTGTACCGCATGTTAACTCGCTGGTGCTTGATGCCACGCCGCTGATCACGCAGCCGTACAACCACTACCAGTACTACGCTGAGAAGTTCTACACCACGCCCACTGTTTTCCATGAGATCAAGGACGCTAACGCTAGGAAGAACTTGGAAGTCTGGCAGTCGCTGGGGAACTTGCAGCTGGTGCACCCCAGGAAGGAGTCTATCGACCGGGTGAGCAACTTCGCCAGGCTGACGGGTGATTACTCTGTGCTGAGTGCGAACGATATACATATCCTTGCGTTGACCTATGAGCTCGAGAAAGAGCTTAATAAAGGTGACTGGAGGCTGAGGAGGAAGCCCGGCGACAAGCTGAAACATGAGATTGCGAAGCCGGCTAAGAACCCCGCAGAGAAGCCCGCAGAGAAGCCCGCCGAACAGCCTGCTAAGCATGCAGAGGATAAAGAGGAAGTGAAAGCTGAGTTGGCCGAGGGCACTGAGGCATCTCAAGAGATCAAGAAGAAACCAAGAAGAAGAGGTGGTAAGAAACAAAAGGCTAAAAGAGAGCAAAGACTAGCAGAGCAACAGCAACAGGAAGGAGAGCAAGAACAAGTGCAGCTGGAACAAGAGCAGATGCAACCGGTACAGGAACAGGCTGATGATGAGACAAAACAAGACGGCATGCCAACCGAAGCCAGCACTGATGAAATAAACGAAGAGTACGACGAAGGTGACGACGACGGTGAGTGGATCACACCAGATAACTTGACTGAAACTCTGATTAGAGACAGCGGTGAGGACACCACGGGTTCCAAAGGTGTCTTGACTGCCAGCGGTTTAGATTCTAGTGAGAACCCTGAAAACCAAGTTGCGTTGGCCACTGGTGATTTTGCTGTTCAAAACGTTGCATTGCAGATGAACCTAAATCTAATGAATTTCATGTCTGGTATGAGAATCAAGAGACTTCGTAACTACATGCTGAGATGCCACGCGTGCTTCCGTATGTTCCCGTTGCCAAAGGATGGCAAAGCCAAGCATTTCTGTCCATCCTGCGGTGGCCAAGGTACTTTGCTGAGATGTGCAGTGACAGTAGACGCTACCACTGGTGAAGTAACACCACATCTGAAAAACAACTTTCAATGGAAGAACAGGGGTAACCGTTACTCCATGGCTAGTCCGTTGTCCAAGAATGCAGTGAAGAGATACGGTAAGAAGGGGCACCAGCATGCAAACAACACTCAGGACGCTCCTATATTGCGTGAGGACCAGAAGGAATACGAGAAGGCCATCAAGCAAGAAGAATGGACCAGAAGACACAATGAGAAAGTGCTCAACAACTGGATAGGTGGTGGTTCCGCAGACAATTACATCTCACCTTTCGCCATTTCAGGTCTGAAACAGCACTCCGTGCGTGTGGGTAAAGGCAGATACGTAAACAGCTCCAAGAGAAAGAAATGAAAGCATTAACTCCCAAGATAGCATAACAATCTAAATATATCTACATAAAGCAAAAACTGTACCATAAAGACTAGATTAATAGCATTCCGATGGAGGCTATTATCCTCATACATCACGACTAAAAATTTTCTGGGAATTCGTCATCTCAAGGCTCTCTCGAGGTGATGAGCACTAGATAAAAGAGATGAGTAGTAGTATTCAATTGGGCTAATGGTGGGTTTCAGGACTGTGACTGTTGTTGTATAGGGCTTAATTTTGAGAAGAATTGAAATATTGGGCGATGGCAAGCAAAGTTGGTTTGGGCGATGCCAATCCGGAGCGGGACGGTGTACGAAGTGGTACACTGGAAGAGAACGGTAGAGTAGCGGAAGGCAGAACCGATTCTAATAGCGGGAAGGAGGCTCAGACTAAGTCTATCATGAATGCCAGTGGTACATCTGGTCATGTGGTAAACAACACTCCGGAGCCCGGTCTTAAGAGGGTACCGACTGTTACTTTCAGTGACATAAAGCCTGTTACGTCGAAGAGTTCAGATGTTGCTGATGTTGACAGGATAGCAGAGAGTATAGAAAGAACTGATTTTATCAGAGGTAACAAGATATTTAGTGTTGGATCTGGTACTACGATCAACAATATCGTACCGAATAGAAGCAGAACACCCGATGCTATTGATCCGATAGCCTTTGCAGTTCATGATACTGCTGAGAATGATCATTTACACTTTGTAGTGGGTGATACATTGCACACACCAGGTAAGACCAGTACTTTAACTAGTCCTAGGTCATCTGTCGGGTCAAACAAAAGTCCAGATTTATCCCTGCCTATCAAGGAAGAATTTGGCCAACAAATAAAAGCCGTAAGCATTCCCAAAGCACTGGAAGCGGTCATGGAGGAAGGTACATTCAATTCTTTACCCTCAAAAATTTTAAAGAGGGAGAACTCCAAAAACATAGACCCCAGGTTACCTCAAGATGATGGCAAGCTTCATGTGCTTCTAGGTGCCACGGGTGCTGTATCTGTTTTCAAGATCAAAGTCATAATAAAAAAACTTGAAGAGATATATGGAAGAGATAAGATTGCGGTTCAGGTTATCCTAACGCAGGCAGCGACTGAATTTTTCAACAAGAAGAATGGTAAAAAGAACAAAACCGATAAAGTTGCTAATGATACCCAGAACGGTGAGGGGAAGTCGGCCGTTCTCGAAAAGTTTTCAGAGAATAGTGCTGTCAGCCTTGAAGAAGACATCAATTGTACCAATACCAACGCTCATAACTGTATAGAGCTAAATCACATTCATGTATGGACAGACCAGGATGAGTGGGATGCTTGGTCCCAGAGGACTGATCCCGTTTTACACATAGAATTGAGGAGGTGGGCGGACATATTAGTAATAGCCCCATTAACTGCCAATACATTAACGAAGATTGCTCTTGGCCTGTGTGATAATCTTTTAACAAGTGTTGTAAGAGCATGGAACCCAGCTTTCCCAATCTTCCTGGCACCATCGATGGTGAGCAGCACGTTCAATTCCTTGATGACTAAGAAGCATTTGCAAGTGATCAAGGATGAGATGCCTTGGATAACAGTTTTTAAACCATCTGAGAAAGTTATGAGTATTAACGGTGAGATAGGTCTGGGTGGTATGATGGATAGTAACGAGATTGTAGATAAGATTGTCATGCAATTGGGTGGCTATCCAGAAGACACCGAGGAGAACGATATAGAAGATGGTGATGACGACGATGAAGACGATGAGAAAGCAAGTACTACACCGAAAGAAGTAGATGACGACGATGAGGATGAAGATGAAGATGATGAAGATGATGAAGATGATGATGACGACGAAGATGACGAAGACGACGAAGAAGAAGACCAGATATCCAAGTCAACAACCAACTAGCTCCCAACTCATAACACCTATCCTACATATCAACTCTTAGCTATTTTACATATGATAGACATTAACCCTTTTGCATATAGAACCCATTAATACAATTCTGCATTTCCAATATATTGTTTTACAAGTCATGTGATCACACAGGGACACAGTTTGCTATGACCCACAGTTCATTTCCTCGCGAAGCACGGCTCATCGCATAATTTTCCCATAATATCAGCTTATAGCTTACTAATCTATGATTACAGCACAAAACAAGACTATCAAGAGTATATAAAGCTGGTCTATCGAGCTATTCTTGGCGTCTGATTAGTGGTTGGTACTGTGCTGTACAGGTAGAAAGAGCTACTGTTGGATTTTTTGAGTGATAGTTTTATTGAGTGCAGAAGAAATGGCAAAGTCCGGTTTATTATTGATTCATCCAGCTATCACTACTACTCCTGAGGAGGTGGAGAAGGCTAAGGCGGATGCTGTAGCTGCTGATGTTAAGATCGCCAACCAGTTCCTGATCAACAAAGTTAATGAAGGCAGTGTTAAGTTGCAGAAGGGCATTTATGATGTTATTTACTACTTGACACCTGAGGCACCTGATGCGATTCTTTTCCCCAAGAAACTAATAGGTGCTCTGAATGAAGCCTTGAAAGTTGGTGGTGTGTTGTATGGTCTGAGCGATAAGTATAAGATCGATGCGCTGGTGAACGACTTTGATATCGTTAGTGACAGTGGCAAGTACCACTGGGTTAAAAAGGAGAATTTGGCCGTGAAGGCCGAGCCAGTTGCAGTTCCTTTAAAGAAGTCTGAGAAATCTGAGCCATCCAAGACATTGCCATCGTTCAAGAAAGCAGGTGAAAGCAAGCTACCAAGCTTCAAGAAGGCCACAAACAAACCCTTGCCAACTTTCAAGAAGAAAGTTGAAGAGGCCAAGCCAAAGGTTGAAGCTAGAGTACACAAGGCTGAAAACGATGACGATGAACTGGAAGATGAGGAGGATGAAAACTTGTTCGATGCTTCCAGAAGCAAGTACTTTGACGAAGATGACTCAGAGTCCTTGGATGAAGATGATTTACTAAATGAGGAAGATGCAAAGAACATTGGAGGTATCACTATGATTACCTGTGGTAAGAGCAAGACCAAGAAGAAGAAGGCATGTAAAGATTGTAGCTGTGGTATCAAAGAGGAAGAAGAGGCCGAAATCGATAACATTCGGAGTCAGCAGGACACTGTTGTTAAGTTTACTGAAGATGAATTAACAGAAATCGATTTCACAATCGACGGTAAGAAAGTTGGTGGATGTGGCTCATGCTCTTTAGGTGATGCTTTCAGATGTACAGGTTGTCCATACCTAGGTCTTCCAGCATTCAAACCAGGTGAGCCTATCAATTTGGATAGCATCACTGATGATTTGTAAAAAAATGCATACTACATCAAAATTTATCGGTTCGAAATGTCAATATGTTGGCGGAGTCAGGAAATTTCAAACAATCCAAATATACTATCTGGATTGTTCTCTTCTGTGGCCATGGTATTTACGGGCCCAGATAATCGAGCAGAATGTTCCGAGAGCCCAATGTTAGTATTTATACAAGTGTGATAAGCACGAATGTATCAAAGAAAATGCGTTTCTATAAAGGAAATATTTATTGGTCTTAAAAGTGCAAGACAGTTATTTTATATACAGTTAGTTCTTGAGACTCTGATGCTAGAGCTCAATGTCAACTCTTTAGCTGAATTAATTTTTGTTTATTATTATAGATATTTTTCTAGAACTGTTTCCACAGCAACCCTAACATCTTTTACAATGTGAGTTGGCTTAACATGCTTCAGATTGTCACCCTCTCTATAAACACCAGTCTTGACAAGGAAGCTTGACCAACCGTAATTCTGCGCACCAATTATGTCACTTGCAGGATTATCACCAACCATAAAGACATCGGTGAATGGTGATTCTGATACTGGAGTTCCTAATTGGGGTAAATTGATTTCAGAAGAATCAGTTTGACCTGCTTCAAGTTTTTTGTTCCAATCAATTAGAACATGATGTGCAAAATCATAAGTTAATTTTGTTGGTTTACCTAAACACATATCTTCTAATGCCATTCCATCATTCATCTTACTATATAGTTCACGTACTAAGAACCTGAAAGCTCCTTGACCAAATCTATTCAATTTGTAGGCATTGGCCCATAGTAAATCTTGGTTAGAAAAATAGATAGGAATAGATGGCTTTTGTGATGGTGAGTCTCTTAAGGTTCCAAGTCTACCATTTTGCGTAATTAATAGATCGTTGATAATTTGCAAGTCTGCTGCCCAGTCGTGAGGATCATTGAACACCAGCACTGCATCAAACGGTTTTTCCTCCAAATTAGCCTTATCCTTGGAGTATTCTTGTAATTGTTGGTCATTTAGGCCCGAAAAGGGTGTGATACTTCTGTCATATCTTATGATGTCTGTTTGGTGGACAACATCTTTGAAACCATAACTCTCGGCTACTTTTCTAACAGATGGCGTCCCCACAGCAAGGATCTTGTTATATTTGGATGTCAAGGACTTATAAGGTGTGTGACTTTGCACTATTTGTGCAGGCGAAATAGGGACATCCAAAGCATCAGAGATAAACGATGTCCTATCCTTCTCCAAGTGACCACCACCATTGGTCAACAGGATAAAGGGAACTTTATGTTTGTGTAGCAGCTTAAGACCCTCAGAAGCACCAGGAATAGGGCTCTTACTTCTGAGCAACACACCATCAATATCAAACGCAAATGCAAATGGTTTCCTGCTAGTAGAGATGAATCTTCTGGACAACATGATTAATTGTGCTCCTTCTGAGTAAAATGGTTGGGAATAACCAGAAGTTTATAACCCTTCTCGAGAACATAACTGAACAAGCTATAAGGTCTACATATTTAACTCGAGGAATCGATGCTTTAAGCTTTTCTCGAGCACCAACAATGATTTTGCCACAGAGACTGCTGTAGAAAGCGCAATGTGGAAAAAACAGTTCGATGCGATGTGCGATGACTTATGATTCACACAGACTAGACTTGAAAGCATCTATAAATATTAATTGTATAAACTATGCAGGAATTATTAAATAAGTCTATATCAAATGTAGTTTATTTTGTAGTATTATGCTGGGATCAACTGGTTAACGTCCAACTCAAAAGCTCTGTAGCCCTCGTCGATGTGGTATTTGTTTGAGTCATTAAACGATACTGAGCTTTCAGGTAGGAGAACACCAGCAGCTTGGCCGATTACCAACAGTCCTGGGGGCCGCGAGCCTATCTCTTCGACTACTGCTGGAAGATACTTCAATTTAGTTCTTGTTATTCTTTGGTCTGGGCATGAAGCTCTCTCCACCACGGCCACGAGGACCTCGGGGTCCCATTCCTTCTCTAGAAGTACCTTCACAAGCACGTCTACTCTGTGTAGGGCCATCAGGAACACAGTGGTTCTTGTCTTGACATACTCAGGGACTTCTGGGAGCGCACCCTTTCTTCCTGTACCAGTGCAAATCAGAACTTGGTCAGCAACGGCTCTTTGTGTAGCAGGGATCTTTGACACCACGGTAGCAGCCAAGGCAGAACTTAGTCCCGGTAGCACAGAAGGTTCGTAGCCATGTGCATTGAAGAAATTGTATTCTTCACCACCTCTACCGAAGATATATGGGTCACCTTGCTTTAACCTAACGACTTTTTTACCTTGTGATAGATACTCTAGGCCCTTTTCCAAGAGTTCTTCCTGAGCTCTTTCGGCATTTCCTGGGAATTTCCTGGCGGTGAACGTCTCGGTATCCTTTGGTATTATATCCAGAACGGTCTGTGGCACCAGTTTGTCAGTCAAGATTACGTCCGCGGTTTTTATTTCGTTCAGAGCACCCAAAGTAAGCATTGAGAGTGAGCCAGGCCCACTTCCCACCAATGAGATGCTGCCTTTCTTTGTTTCCGAGGCCTTTGGATCTGGTGAAATTTTTGGTTTCTTATCTACATGGTTACCAACATTCGAATCAGTAGTGCTATTGCTGTCTTGCGCTTGTTGCAAAGAGTCTGTGCTTGATTGCTGTTTGGAGCTCTGTTGTGTCCTTGCAGTGTGAGAGTGGCCTTCCAACGTCTCCATGGTAACGTCTGCCAATTTGGTCAATGGGTAGTACTCCATCACCTGCGATAGCCATCTCACCCTTTTCTCACGCTGTTCTCTCTCTGTCATATCGAATTCGTGGATCAGTCTGTTGAACTTGTGGCTCTCCCAGCCGTCCTCGTCGAGACCGTACCCGACTGCGGGCGACGCCAGGTCAGTGGCCAAGTATCTCTCCTTCAGCAGCACCTTCATGTCCTCGTTGATGATTCTGTCCTTCAGGGCGCCCATGTTAGTGACCACCTCGGAGATGTTAGCGGGCAAGTGGCTCACGATCTCGCGCTTGATCCGGTTCGCCAGCAAGTACCCGTTCCCGTTCGTGGTCACAGCAATCTGCAGCCCGCTGCCCTTGGGGTCCACATACGTGGGGATCATGTTGAAAGTGGAGTACTCGGGTCTGTGGAAGGTGTTGATCGGAATCCTGAGTCTCACACACTGCTCGTAGATGTACTTGACCTTGTGGTCTTCTTCCAGGGGCAAGTTAACAAACACTCGGTCCACTACCTTCGCAGTAACAGCCCTGCCAAGCGTGGTTAAGTCCCGCAACTGGAAGTCCCTGTCCAGCAGGTGCACACCGCTCTCATCGCCAAACTCCGCTACCAACTGCTTCCACTGCGAGCCCACATTCAGCACCACAGCAACACCACCAGCACCAACTATAGTCTTCACCCGGCTCTTCACCAGCCCGACACGGGAACCACCCACTACCAGGGACACTTCTCCACCCGCAACACTCGCTGTAATCATGGGAATCATTGTTGTTGCTGTTGTTGTTGTTGTTCTTGTCCTCTGTAGTCCTTGCTGGTGATCATGAGCTGGCATTTATATACAATTGGGATCCATGATAGGCGATTCCAGTATCCTAGCACTGTGGATGTGTGTATTGGGCTATGAGTATGGATGTGGGATGTGGATGTGTGTTATAGCTTAATAATGAGGGTTTGGTTTATAAAGATGGAAAAATCACGTGCAAATTAGTCCTAAGCATTTTTCATCATGGGCGACAACTGTGGTGGGATTCTAAAGACAAAAGACAACCTTGAGAACCACCCTCCGTACACAAACACACAAACACAGGCACACACAAACACACAAACACACGCACAACAAGATGTAAATTCAAAGGGAAAGCATAACATGTGACTTTTTCTGCTTTTTCTGTCACTCTGATCTTCGATTCGCTCTTACTGTGGCTCCGAGAAAACCAAAAGTGAGTCATGTCACGTGTATCATGTCACGTGTATCACGTGTATCACGTTTCATAGCGTTATACGTAGTCACGTTTATTATCATATTGTACATATATCACATGGTTAAACGTACATGAGAATATTTAATAGAAGTGGGCCTCCTCCCCTCACCATCAGCGCACTGATAGAAGTGGCTAGTATGTACTTCATAGGGGTCCCTTTCACAGGTACTTGATATACAGGTACTTCATAGGTACTTGAAAGTAGTTGTAGCAGCCCTACTTGGGGATGTATCTGGCAATGTTTCTGGAGAGGATGATCCCGTAGGCGAGCAGGCCAGTGATGTGTGTCACATTGAACAGCAGGCTCAGGCCGTGGCTCTTGCCGAACTCCTTGCGTAGCGGAGCGTCCAGCTCCTCCAGCTTCTCCGCGTCGTCCTTGTACTTCTCCTTGACTTCCCACCTTTGCTCCTTGATCCGGCGCGTCCAGGGCATCAGCCACAGCAGGTTCGTGAGCCCGCCCAGCGAGGCCACGGCAAGACTCGACAGCGCCCAGCTGGACAGCGCAAACGGAGCAGTGAGGCCCAGCACCACGGGCGAGACGCTCTGCAGCTTGAAGAACATAGGGAACATGTGGTTCTGCAGCGTCGAGAACTGGTCCCGCTCCAGCACTTTGAAAGCAACGGGCGAGGCCACATAGGAGTAGAACGAGGTGCCTCCAAAGGCAAAAGCGTAGAACAGCAGGTGAGATGTAGCTTTAACAGTCATGGCTTGGTGTCCTCCCGCTTCTATCTTGCCATCCCACCATATCAGGTCCTTGCTCTTTATATCCCTTCTTCTTGTCCTTGTGTCCTTCAACGAAGACCCGAGGATCACTTCTTGAACTACAAGTTGAAGTATAATCGCAACTACAACTATAATTACAACTATAATTACAACTAAAACAACTACAACTACAAGTACACATAAATATAAATGGTGGTCAAGGCTATTGCTAGGAATTCCATTGCGCGGAACGGTGTAGGTGCGTTTGTGCAGCCCTGCAAGAAGGTGGTGCTGCAGTACTGCAACTGGGGCGGGTCCTCTGCCGGGATGAGGGCGTTCCTGAGGTCGCGCAGGCTGGACATGCTGGCTGCCAAAGAGCCGCACATACAGTTCGAAGTGGTGAACAAGTCGGGCCACCCGCTGGTGCGGGCGCAGTACACCAACGGCAGGGAGAAGGTCATTTGCGTGCGGAACCAGAATATAGACAACGTCGAGAACAAGATCAAGCTGTTGAAGGACTGCAGCGGCGAGATACTGCACAAGCGTGTCGCCGGCCACAACGTCGAGTCCCTCAACCAGAGCGTAAGAGGCATATGGTCGCCAATGCACGCCGCAAGAAAGCACAAGGTGTGAGAACGGATTTGGCAAAACAGCGGCCCATTGGGACTCCTAACTAACTGTACATACCTACGTAAAGCGGCCTCTAATGGCTCTGATATATTCCCACTGTATATACCTGCAATATAAATATAGTCTTACATTGAAACACTATCCCACTGGGGAGTTAGTAACTACGTGTCACATGACCAATATAAATGTCAAAACTTCATGTCATACAAGAAAGGTAGTCCCTCGAGGAGTATAAAGCTATCGCAAGCTACAGGAACCCCCAAAGCACCGAGCTGATGGAGACGTATTTGCCGTTTGTTGATGATGCTGCTGTAGACCAGGCGTTCGAGGCGTGGGTAGATGAGCTTGTGGAGGAAGAGTGCGGGGCGATGCCCTCGGAAGGGTACCATCCGGAGGTGCCAAGGGTAATGGCTGCCAAGGGTAGAGTCGCTGAGAGCGGCGGGATAGACCTCGCGAGATATAACGATGCTGGTGACGTGCGGCTGCTGAAGATTGTGGACTCGTACCTGCGGCACGCAGAGATTACGCTGCGCGAGCTGATATCGAAGACCATTGTGAATCAGTGGGTCATCTCGAATGACTGCCAGCAGAGTGCCAGCGGAGTGATGCAGGCAGGCATCGATAAGTTGCAAGGGCAGCTCGACGCGCTGGAGAAGTACAGGCGGGACGTACAAGTGCGGTACAGGCGCACTCACCCAGACACAGCGGATGCGAGCTGCATGCGTCTGCGAGACATGTATATATAGTACTACTTAGTTTTACATTTGGAAATAGTCCTTGATTGACAGATAAAAAAAATTAAAAAGGGCGTGTGGAAATGATGATGTTGTATTATCTTTTTGTATTTAATAAAAATGAGCAGCTATATATGTGAGCGATTCAAGTTTATTTGTCCAAGACGTCAGCATCGTATCTTTGCTTGAACCAAGCGATGGTGTCTTCCTTGGAGGTCTTGTGGGAGTTACCGACGGTAGCTCTGCATCTCTTTCTTCTGGCGATTCTGTTACCTGGTCTACCCATGACGATGTAGAAGTCCATACCGAAAATACCAATAGATGGGTCGTACTTGATACCCAAGTCAATGTGTTCTTGGATACCGAAACCGAAGTTACCGGTAGTGGAGAAGTTTCTGTTTCTCAATTGGTATTCCTTGACCTTTAGACCTCTTTCCAAGATTTCTTCAGCCTTTGGACCTCTGACAGTGACGTGGACGGCAATCTTTTCATTTCTTCTGATACCGAAGGTTCTGACAGTGTATCTAGCCTTGGATTGGACTGGAGTTTGACCAGACAATTGTTCCAAAACCTTGGAAGCTCTGGTCAATCTGTCACCAGACTCACCAACGGAGATGTTCAAGACCAACTTCTCGATCTTCAATTCACGCATAACATTTTGAGTTTTAGCAGACATCTTTGGCAATTGTATTTTTTCGGTAGATCGCTTCTTCTGGGAGAGGGAAGAATAGTTTTCAAATACCCAATCTTTTTATATAATAATACTATTGTCAGCCCATCGACAAAATATTTTCAAAGCCAGAAACTATGCAGCTGCCAGCGACGATGAGAATTTTGTGAAAAAAAAAAAAAAAAAAATTTTTTTTTCCAAAAAGAGGACCATGGCAGTACGTCCCTGGTGATTTATCACATGTATACCAAAATACGTCAATCACATGGTGCTTGATCCGTTCAACGGTACTGAACCCATCACCCCTAATTTACCTATATTTCCTAATCGGGTAATTCAAACTCAAAGTGCAGATTGTGATTGGTGATGTATGGGTGTCTGTTGGGTGTCTGGGTTTCTGAGTTTCTAGCAGTCACAAATTTTTCACCGTTCAACGTTACCATATTTGGCGTGATGTTTCATCACACTTGACGTGGTGGCGAAATCTCTCTTCGAAGAGCAGAAATCCCCTTCGACCCTCAAAAGCGCAGGACTTATAAAGGCAGTGCTGATGGAACCAACTACAATCGCAACCAACTACAGCTACAACCACAACCATAACCACAACCACAACTACAACTACATTCACAACTATGCAGGCGATTGCGGATAGTTTTGGGACAAGTGCGCTTGTCAAGGAGCTGCAGTACGATGAGGAAGGGAACTTGCACGATGACTTCATAGACGGGAACTACAACTTCTCGCAGCTGGCACCTGCGATTGCCATGCCGCCAATTGCGTCGCCGCAGGCGTTCCTGCGTGCGCACACGGACGACTCCAAGAACCCCGACTGTAAGATCAAGATCGCGCACGGTACTACGACGCTGGCCTTCCGGTTCCAAGGCGGGATCGTGGTCGCAGTAGACTCGAGGGCTACTGCGGGCCAGTGGGTCGCCTCGCAGACGGTCAAGAAGGTGATAGAGATCAACCCGTTCCTGCTGGGTACCATGGCCGGTGGTGCCGCCGACTGTCAGTTCTGGGAGACGTGGCTGGGCTCGCAGTGTAGGCTGCACGAGCTGAAGGAGAAAGAGCGGATTTCCGTCGCTGCAGCATCAAAGATCCTGGGTAACCTGGTGTACCAGTACAAAGGCGCAGGCCTGTCTATGGGTACCATGATCTGCGGTTACACCAAGAAAGAAGGTCCAACGATATACTACGTCGACTCCGACGGTACAAGACTGAAGGGCGACCTGTTCTGTGTGGGGTCCGGTCAGACATTCGCCTACGGTGTGCTAGACTCCAACTACAAATGGGACCTGTCGGTAGAAGAAGCCCTGTACCTGGGTAAGAGATCAATCCTGGCTGCCGCTCACAGAGACGCTTACTCCGGTGGTTCCATCAACCTTTACCACGTCACAGAAGATGGTTGGGTTTACCACGGTAACCACGACGTGGGTCAATTGTTCTGGGAAATCAAGGAAAAGGAAGGATCTTTCAATAACGTAGTAGGGTGAAAAGTTTCGTAAGTGCTTCTCATGAGATAAATAAAGTTTGACATATTTTCGCATAACCTAACATAAATAGTATCTATACCTAGGGGAACCCCTCATGCTGTTCCAAAGTATGAACGAATTTTTAAAAAAAAATAGAAAAATTATTAATGACTAAAGTGTATATAAATATAAATTATATATACATGCAATCTACGATCAGTTCAAATCCCTTTCCCTTCTTCCAATTTTTTTTACAAGAAGACATCTCGATACAGCAGTATAAATTCCACGTATCGGTTGTTGACAATAAAAAAGGACATTCTTCCAAGTACAACATTTAATAAGAATAGTACAACTAGGAAAGAGATTAGTATTATCTGTCGAGAGAAATAGAAACAGCCCGGTATTATGTGGCAATTAAAACTCCAGTGAATGGACATCATCCAACTCTCCAACGGCATCATCATCTAATTGAGCAACTGCCTCATCAAGATCGAATGCACCATCGTTATCATGCTGTAACAATGATTCTATGACGCTCTCCTGGGTTTTTAATTTTTTTCTTTCATTTTCAGCGGCATCATCTTCGTCGTTTTCATCTTCAGAAGAACTTTCGTCGTTACTATCATCTGAGGAGCTGTCTGAATCATCAGAGTCACTTTCACCACTACTACTATCATCTGAACCACTACTTGAGTCACTGTCACTATCATCGGAGCCGCTACTGCTGGAGTCATCACTACTGGAGTCATCTTCACTAGAACTTGAACCAGAGCTGCTGCTACTTTCATTCTCAGTAACTTTCTTGTTGACAACACTACCTCCAATGGTTCTCTTTGCTGGGATGGATTTTACATCGGCAGTTGGAACAGCACTAATGGTTCTTGCAGCTTGTTTTGGTTGGAAAAACTTAGACAAAGATGTTGGATCAAACGAGCTGCCAGATTTGGCCTTAGCTTGAGGAGTTGGTGGCTTCGATGCTTTCTGTGTTGTCGTCTGTTTAGCTGGAGGCTTTTTATTTTCTTGCTTAGTTGGACGTACTTGTTGGGTAGCTGGCTTGTTTTGGTTGATTGATGGTAAGTTGACCAATTGTTTGACCTCACCGTTCGTTATCTTGGCGGTTGCAGCATTCACGGCAGCTGCTAATATAAGATTTAGATGCTGAGGATTTTTATCCATCAATGCAGTTAATGGATTTCCAGAAATACCTTTATTTTTTGCTGCTTGAGTAACTTGATTAATTGTCATCGCCAATGCTTGAGTAAGTATATTGGCAATAACTTGTTTAGATAGTCCTTTTCTATCCTTGGTTAAAATGACTAATTGTTCTTGTAAATACTTCATGGTTCTTTGATGATCGTCAGTAGCTTGATTCTTGGGAGAAGTTGCCCTATTCGCTGCTAACGTCTGAGAAATGTTTTGTTTCTTGGTTACTTTTGCGTTAGTGGAAGTAGTTGGCTTTGGAGAAGGCTTCTTCGGTGCTGTTGTCTCTGTTTTGGCAACTTTATTGACCGGGGTGTTAGCCCGTGAAGCAGCAGCACTATTCTGCTGTTGCTTTAATTTATCCCTTTCTGCAATAAATTCTTCATCCAAACCCCAGAGCCAACCTTTGCCTTCCTTTGAAATTTTCCGAAAAGACTTATTTAATGACAGATTGTGTCTAACAGAACTTTGCCATCCATCTGGACAATATTTGAAATACGGATAGAGCTCTCTTATACCTGCGTATATCTCCGATAAAGACATACCTTTTTCCTTTGAGAACTTCCGAATGCAAACTGTCAACATAGCAGAATATGAAAGAGAAGGCTTCTCTCTGTATTCTGGTGGTATTTCTTCTGGAGTATATACCTTTTTAGGTGATTTAACAACCTTCTTAGGTTTCGGAGCAGCAGCTTGTTTGGGTTTGGGTTTGGTTTCAGCTTGCTTATTAGCAGAGGTAACATCTTGTTTGATGACTTTTTTAGGATCAGGTTTCATAGGTTCCTTAGCCTTGGCTTTTTCTTGCGTTTTCTTGGTTTCATTTTTCTTTGGTGTTGGTAGGATATCAGGTTCTGGTAATATAAACTGAAATGGAATCTGTCCAATTTGAATTTTTGTTTTATTCTTCAGAGGAACCGTATTTCCTCTTTCAACAAATGTATCGTCAACAAATGCACCATTTTTTCCAATGATTGAAAGTTCAAACCTTCCCGTTCCAAAATTGTAGAATATTTGAGCATGTCTTCTTGAAATGGATTTTGAGGGGCCTAAGTTAACATCAACTTTATGTGAATAATCATTCTCTGAGCGTCTACCTATGATGGCATGTAATGTCTGTACATAGAACGTAAAGCTCTCAAAATCTAATCTCGCGTATGCAAAAATAGTTGGTTGTGAAGCTGTTGTATCCGATGTTGTATTAGAGCCCACATTACCCTGATCAGCGTTAGGAGGTCGTTGTATTAGTTCTTTGATTTGGTGAGGCTGGAAAACCATTGGTGTTAAAGAATTTTGTCTCTTTGGATACAACAAACTATTCTTTTCGTTTATAATTGACGCAGGTGTGTCAGTTGCACTTTCTTTGTTAGGTTGGGTTGTGCTACTTCCTGAGGTCTGGTTTGCCGATGAAGATTTTTGAAGGTTCTGTTGATCTGACTTTATTCCAGGGACATGTTGGTTTGGTGATATGTCCTCTTCATTTATAGGAGATAGTGGTGGAGTCTTGGTGACTGGTTGCTGAGTTTTGTCCTTAGTAGAGTCCACAGATTCCTCCCTCTTAATAATACCGCCAGGTTGACTTGGTTCTACCTTTATATGATTGTCAGCAGCGACTGTTTTATTAAGCTGTGGATTCTCGTTGTCGGCATTGTTTTCTTGTAAATCCTGGGTATTAACTGGTATATCGTTAAAAGCCTTTACTTTATCAGTTTCCATACTTGCAGAGTTATGCTTCGTATTGGGGATTTCACTTTCTAATTGTTCAAGTTCCTCTTCTTCATCAAGCATTTCGGAATCCTCAAAAATATTGGAATGTTTATCATCTAGCTCTAATAGAGTAACAAGTTGGTCATGGTCTAAGGCATCTGGTAGATCCAGTTTTTTGTCATCATCTTCAGTTTTGGCATTTATGTTGGTTGTGTTGTTTTTATCCTCATTCTTTGTGCTATCCTCCGCTCTGATTTCAGGAATATGATCTAATTTTTTGCCATCATCTGTATTTTTATTATTCATAATTTCTAATTGACTAATATCATCATTACTTGAAGGACTGGCTATTTGATCAGTGGATTTCAACTTGGAAGGAGATGAGACCTCATTCGTTAGTTCTTTACGTCCGATGTTTTCTAAAGAATTGTCTTTATGACCGTCTTGGCCAGTTAGCATTTCACTAACATTTTCTTGGTGTTTATCTTCTTTTTCATTTGGTAGTGAGTCAAACGAAACATTGCTTTTATCTAAGTCTGGAAAACCAAAATCAGTTGAGTTATTAGCTTCCTCGTTATCGTTAACCTGATCTGTGTTTTTCCATTTCTTGAGTGTGTCACCCGTTATAGCTGTATTATCTTTATCATTATTGGAGTTACTATCTCTTCGCAGAGACGAACCCTTCGTGTGCTCGGCATTAACGGTAAAAAAGGACTTCTCAGTCGCATCATGTTCATTTTCTATAGGATTGGGTTTAAAGTTGTCATTTCCATCTCTTTTGTCATCGCTGGACCTATCCATACCGCTGGCATCTGTTACTTTATCTTCTAACACTCTCGGTACTCCTTCGATTGCATTTTTTGTATTATCATTGTCTGGCTGCTCCAGTTTCTCATTTTGATCTATATCTTTTGGAAATATCGAATCATTTACAGTCTGAGCTGAGTCTGAATTCTGTTTGTTATTAGTAATATTAATCGATAAAGTTATTTCATTATTTCCGTGGTTATCGGAATTTGATTCTTCTGTTGTTTCTTGTATTGAATTCCTAGTATTTTCCGTTTTGTTATCAGTGTTAGTAGCAGAGTTGATCTGTAGATCTTCAGCTACATGTTCATTGTTCTCGTAAATGTGAGCTGGCTCGGAATTTTGGGAAGATCCAACGCTATCAGATTGTTCATGAATGTTATTATTATTCTCTACTGAATTTTCCAAATGGGTTGAATTATGGGGAGCTAAAGGCATCACGTCTGCGCTTATCTGATCATCTCTTGGGCTGAAGTCAAACTCAAAAGGATTAGAATCAGCTTGAACATCTGCTAAGGATGGTAAATCCTGCATACCATCTATCTTTTCCGATGATTCTTCTAGTTGTATATTTGTCTGCTCAGAGCCGTGTTCATTATTAGTACCATCTCTGTTTGTGTTAACCTTTTCATCTCCTTCATCTGTAGTCGATAATGTGGGAAGCGATGTCGGTATCTTGAATGTGTCATGATCGACACTTTCAGGTACAGGTTTATCATCCTCTTTATCGGAACTAGAATGTCTCGACAGACTATTCACCGCACCTGTTATCGCAGACTCCATATTTATCGTACAATTCAGGGCAGTTCCTCTCTAAATTCCCCTTGTCTTCTGTGAATTAATCCTTTGTAATATTGTAACAACCCTCGAATATACAACAGCTATATAGCGCGTGAGTGAGTCTTGATATGTCCTTTCTTTTTTCCCGCTCGGCTAATGTAAACTGCAGTAGCAGATTCTTATTTCTTAAACGTATGTTGTAAATTAGTGAAAGCACTTGTCTGAGGTTTTAAATATGATTTACCGCCCAGAAATACCCATCACACTACCCAAATCAAAAGAAGTGATGAGGTCCCAGAAATTTTTCACTCACATGTTGTTTACATTCCATTTCCCGTACAATTTTTCTTCTTGGGCCCTTTTTCACTTTATAGGCGATGAGCTATCGTTATATGTGATTATATAAATGGGGTTAGTTGTATAGAAATGGCGTCTTCATAAGAACACTGTCTATCCTAGACCTATTGTCTTCTATCTACTTTTAGTTTTCTGGTGTTAACACGTTCAGCTGGTGTTAACACCCAGTCAATTGTGTCCATGAATTCCTCTTTGATGTCCCCGGTCTCGAGATCGAAGTCGTCGTCGTCGAAGCCTAGTAAGAGAACCATCTGCGTCAATTTGGTGAAATCCTTCCTCAACATGAAGTTTAGAGAGCACAGTGTGCTTATGAACAAGCTTAATTCTTTCTCTAACTTGGTTGAACCCAATTCGTTCACCTGTAACAAGTTGAACTTCTGCTCTACTGACTGGACACAGTACTCAACGATATACGCAAGTAATTCTGTATATACGTCAGGGTGGAGGATGTTCTGGTATGGTGTTATTAGTTGTTTCCACTTCTTAATAAAGTTTACCATCTCAGACATGTCCTCAAAGTCTTCTGTGTTTGCGATATATGTGTTATCGCTACCGTTTACAAAAAGAGGTGTGAGTAAAGTTCTCATTTTGCTCTGTATCAAGTTTTGGAACAAGTACTTAACTGCCCATTTCTCCAATTTTGATATCTGTGACGTGATCATATCTTGGCATTTATTTATTTTCTCCCTGATAACATCTGACTCATTGTTAAATGGGAAACTCTCCGGCAGTAGTTTGGGATTCTCCTCCAATAGTTCTTCTCTCAATAACTTCTTACATAATAGTTTGGACCAGTTTAATGTGTTTAAGTATATCAAATAATGGTGTAATGACAATACAGAGTCCTCGTCCGTGACAACAGCCTGTAAATTGGACTGTATATTGGTAAAAGCGGATGCGGCAGCGCCACGTAAACTGAATCTACCAAGCTGTGATAACTTGTTGGAACTGGATTTCTCACCATAGCCAGAAGGTGAACCCACTCTGGAGATCGAATCAGGACTACCAGTCTCAGAGATATCCTTTGGCACATACTTCTTCAGTGTCAGAGAGGATGTGATTTTTGGTTGCAAAGTCTTAAATCTGTCTTGCATAAACCTGACCAAAAAGTCATTTTGAATAAATCTGACTAAATTCTCTAAAAACTGTGATACTACTTCAAAGTTTCCGGAATTGACAGTCAAAACTAAGCCTTTCCTTAGGAGCAGAGTTAAGTCTTCCACTACTGAAGATACAGGATAGGCTAAACCGTCATTTGTTTTTATTGGTGTTGGTATAACTAAGTGATTCAAATCTGGAAGCTCTTCTATGGTTCTACTTCTAGCAAAAGAAGACTGTAAGTGGTAAATTGTCAAGGAAAGGAAATCATCTAAGTATCTTTCTTCCCGAAGTTTGTTGCTAAACTTACTTGTCTCTAAAGAAGATGGTAAGGTCAAGACACTTGGATTCTCATTAGAAAATTCATTCCATCTCACAGAAAAGAACTTCAGATACATTGACCAGTTTTGTAATATTTGTGAAAACTCCCCTATTAGTCCCGATAAGTCACCGGTAGATATTGAAGGAAGTTTATTGTCCATGCTTTTCCTTTCTTGAGATGCATTTTGATCAGTTCCTGAATCTTTATAGGCTTGTGTTTTATTCTTGTTTTTTTGAGCAATATTCCATTCTGATATTTCTCTTACTACCGATTTTACTTTTCTTGTGTCGCTGAATATATCAAAGACTAGGCCCGCTTCCAAATCGGCCTCTTTTTGAACTTTTCCCATTACGTGCAGCATGTGAGAAACACCATAAGAAGCAGCGATAATTTTCGAATGGTCATTAATAATTGTCGAGACAATTTTGAACAGATGTAGTAGAACTTGTGCAAAAAATCCAGATCTCCTCGTAATTGTAGCGTCTACATCTGCGTTAGCCGAACTGGACATTAATTTACGACTTTCATCTGCAATAATATCACAAACATATTTGGAATATAGATCAAGACCGAGATTGTCCTGACCCACCATTGGAAACATCTTAAAGATCAAAGTGAGTTCTTCAATATTTTGTTCTTCTGTAGCCTTCTGGAATCTCTCCTTAAACTTTTCGGTTAGTTCATCACACCATTGTTGAAGAATAACTGATGGTTCCTCTGGAATCTTGCTGGATGGGATTACTCTCTTTGCAAACTCAGAGTTAATTATACCATCTCTATTCGGCATATTTCTAATTTCTTGTATGGCTCTTGCAGCAACTTGGTAATTTTCTTCATCTATCACAGCATTACACAGTGATATATTATTTTTGAGAGTCCTTATATTTGTAACGAATTCAAGAGTTTGCTTCAGTAATACCCTTTCGAGTTCAACAGACTTAATGTCATTATGGATTTGTTTAGCTTCAGCATTCGTTTTATTTACATTGGATAATGCTTCATGAAATTGTGTCAGTGACACCGTTAGGTCTGTTCTTTGTAGCTCTAGCTTTCTTATTTGCTTGTTGTGTCTCAATTGGCTCTCGTGCACATATTGGTCGAGCTTCTTCAGGTGAACGGCATGGTCCTTTTCTATGATTTCCTTTAGACGGTGAACTTGAGAGATAGTTGAGATACGCCTTAAAAGAAGGTCATATCTAGCTAAGTTCTTGGCCAATTGGTTCGAATCTATCGTCACAGAGTCTTGATTCATAGCATGCAAAAGTGGAACTCTCAACTGTATATGTTTCTATTATTTCTCAGTGTGCTTTGTCTGTTTACCAAAGTCAATCAGAATGCAATGCTGATATGAGGGAGCAAAGTCGGTCTCTAGGTTCGTTGAAGTATAAGTTAAGCAATGGACTGGGTAGACAGCATAGAAAGTGTACGGTGTATGATGTATCTTATGTTAAAAGGTCGATCTCTACCGTTGTACGTCTTTGTTGAAATTGATTCTGTCAATAAGATCATTTTTGTTGTTACGCAGTTTGTTCCAATGACATGGTTCGAAGACTTGTAGCAAAGTTCAACCAAAATATAAATTTATACATCGGTGATATTTTGATATGAAATATTAAATATAAGAGGTTGTTAAAATTAGAATATTAAAATAGATTAAAAAATTATGTGAAAGATTGACAAGTTAGTATTCAATTTAAAAATTAGTTAAGAGCTTCGAATTTGTTTATTCGAGCTAATGGGAGGTTATCTGGGGTATTCTCAGAAGTTAAGATAATGGAAAAACGTCGTCCAGTAGTAAAGACACATCTGAAATTAAGATACTGGTGTCATATCCTCAGGGTTAATGACGGTTTCATTTAGTGGCTCATTTTCATACTCATCTTCTTCATCTTCTACCTCTTCAACTGTGTATTCTTGTTCCTTGAAGCTCAAGCTTGGTCTCACCTGAGCATTATCCAAGGTCCATTCATTCAAAGCACCCTCTGCATCAACGATAATCTGCTTAGATGCCTCGTATCCGTCGTAAGTAGGTCTAGTCTCACCTGGAGTAACTGGAGCATCGTCTAACAACTCCAACAATGCCTTACCGTACCCGGCCAACAAAGCGATCTTTTCAGAGTGCTCAATCATGGCATCGAATTGGTAGTTGAAAGCGGCCTTCATTTTTGATCTCGTAATGTTCGAAAGCTGTGCCTCAGCAACCAGAGTTTCAGCTTCACACCTAACTAGTTCCTGTTCCAAGATCTCAATCTTTTGAGAATGTGGGTCTTTGTACTTCATGTAAGCGATCTTGTCTGTGATCTTGTCCTTGCGGTCTCTAACTGGTTGCACTGACCCCTCAATATCTCTGATGGACTTCATGGTCAATCTGTACTGATCGTACCTGTCTACAAACTGGTCGTCCAGCTCGGCCATCTCAAAGATGATCACACCTAGCTTATCGGTAATGTCAGAGACATCATCGTCGTTCTCAAGACCCCACAAGGACAAAGTCTTGGCAGCATCCTTCTTCTCTACAGAGGCAACCTCCATAGACCGCATCACATTCTTCTCAATCTTCACTAGCTTGGACAACTTACGTGAAAGCTCAGGCCCAACATTACCAGCAGTGGTCTTCCTCAGCGAGTACGCCAAACCACCTTTCCCGAAAAACTTCGACTTGGTCGACGCAGCCGGTGGTGGAGGAGACTGAATCTCCTGCGCAGTAGGCTTCCTACTCTCTCTCAATGAATATGTCTTGTGCATAATTAGTATTACTTGTTGTTACAGTGCTTATCCACAAATGAAAAACTACACATTCTACTAGAAATAAGAAAATCCAAAGCATTAGAACATTCCAATATATATATTAACTTCCTCCCCTCAGTCAGGCATTGTCCCAAAGGACAAAGGACTTTTAGGCTCAATGTCTAAGTCCATCACTCATTAACTTGTTGGAATCCTAATTTATTGATAATTTAATTTTAAATTAATTCTAATTTAATTTTAAATTAATTAATTAATTTATGGGGGGAGGGACCCTTGCTACTTGTATTGCTCCTCGGGCGTTTTCACAGAGGATGAACCTACTCCGCAGAGAGAACACCGTACACTCCAAGACAATGGGAGCGGGATGGGAGGTTGGACCCTTTAAACCCCCCATCTATTGGAGACACAGAAGGCTGCGTACAAAGCCGATATGCTTCATTGCATTCAATAAAAAAAATGACGTCATTTGTTTTTGCGTTGAAGAAAACAAATCTTGTGCATCAGAATCGAAGATTACGTGTGTAGGCACAACAGAAAAGATGCGATGCTTGTGGGCATCTCACATGGGTAAATAAATAAGCGATGAGCAATGGGTGGTGCATAAGTGCATGTTCTCGGACCACAGTTGTGAGGATACAAAGAAATAACGATAGAAAACAATGGATACACCGCCGACGTCGCCGGCTTTTACCACTTCTCGGTATATGCCTCTGTCTCCGGAGTTGGAGGAAGGCAAATGCAGCCAGTCCTCTTTGGACCTGCTGCAGTCCGACCTTGAGCTGTGCTCGAAGAACGGGAACAAGGTCATGGATGTTATGGCGCTGTACCACGGTACGCTTGCCTCTGTTGCTTGCCAAGTGTATGGCGACAGAAATGTCGACCTGTACTTGAACCCATCGCTAAAGATAGGGAAAGTCAGGGATAGAGGCTCTGTCTCTTTCATCTTCGACCTGGAGGACCGCTACGTAATCAAGTGTCCGATGTCTCGGAGGAAGTACGACATAATTCTGCGGGAGGCGCTGATACTGCGGCTGCTACAAGCTCCCGATAACAACATCGTGCCTCTTATTGGGGTAACTTATCTCGGCAAGAGTCACTTTAGACACCTGCGTGCGAATGAACTAGTACCTGCGCTGGTGTTGCAGAAATTCGAGCTGAACCTACACACATATATTAACTTGCACCGAGGCGATATCCAGCCGGACAAAGGAGTATGGCATTCACTATTAAGAGATATACTATGTGCGCTAAAGTTTATGAAATCTAAAAATATAGTCCACAGAGATATCAAAACATCTAACATTTTACTGAATCTACCGAGACATGACACAGACACAACGAGATTTTACTTAGCAGACTTCACATCTGCTGACATAGAAGGCCCCGAGGAGTTCAATACCACACATGACCATGTCGACACTACTTTGGAGTATTGCGCACCCGAGTTGATATCTTTCTTCTCAGATATGCCAATGAGCAATCACTCTAGCCATATTGTGGGAACACCTTCAATGCATACAGATCTATACGCAGCTGGTCTGTGCCTCCTGTCATTCATTACCGGCTACGAGCCTTACGACCAACTGTTCAATTCGTCCTCCACAAACGAGACTAGAAGTAGATCCGCGTCCCCAGTACAGAAATCACAATGGCTGATCAACGCCATCTCTAAAATGGATCCTATTAGTCTAAATATCCAGGACCAAAGAATCTATGATATTTGGAGAGAAGAGCTGCAGATTCTAAATGCTATTCTAGTAGAGAGAAAACCCCTAGAAGAAATAATGCAATTGTTGCATTAATTAATATTGCCACCCTATTTTGATACCCGATAATACTCTTATGTTTTATGCCAACTGCCTTCTCAATTTTATCTTATGGTAGGCAGATACATTAATTTTCCAAGCAAGCAAACCGAGATCATTTTGCCAGTGACGTATTTGAGAGTGCTGACAAACCATTCAGTGATTCACCAATTCTTTAACTTTGTATAGAGTTTATAGATAACAACATAACACATTCATATTTCCCCATTAATTATGGCATTTAATCTTCTTTCGTTTTCTTCATCTCTCTTTCTCGTGTTGATCTCTTCATCTTTCTTTATTCTCAGTGGACTACTTAAATCAGGTATGTAAAAGAATGGATGTTCCATGTCACATTCCCTCCTTCCGAGGGGACAGAACCCATTGATATACCTTTGACATAGCACCTTCTTGATATGCCTTTTCTCACACGCGCTACCTTTGGGACAGAACCCCATCTCATAATCTTCACATGGCGGAACTTTACTGAGTGGATCAATATGTAGATACTGACACTCTGGAGATTGCGTACAGAACCCGTTCTTTGCGTAGAAAACACACTCAGGCATCTTTCTTAAATTATACTCATGCAAATACTCACAGTTGTCATTCTTCTTACATAACCCTCGGAGCCAATGCTTACACACAATTTTATTCTGGAAAATGCCCAGGACATGCTTCTTGGGACAGAACACACCATTAGGACAGGAACTTGGCCCTATTTTATAATTAAAATCCTCACACACTGGTCTGTCAGGATCCAGTGCAAATGAATACTCCTGCCTCAGAAACGGCTCAAACTTGAAGGGATACTTCTCTGTATCTGGATGTACCACACTGCCCATATTTCTACCAACTGAACACCAAGCAATATGACCTGTAAGATTCTAACAATAGCTACTCATGCAACTAGCTCTTACTATAATGTAATTGGCCCATATATCCTTTACTAACTGTGTCATCTGGCCTTTGTCTCAGCTCTTATATTTTCAAAATTTCAATTTGGAAGCGAAATCCGAAAAGTTGGAACTTAAAGAAGCAAAGAGTGGCAAACCTTTAAAAAGTAAACGGTCTTCAATTAAACCAAAAAACAGATATTCAAACAACTACTGTAGTACCAAACACACTAATATAGCCATGGTAGATGATAAGAAGTTCAATGAAGAGGAGGACGGGGAGGTCCAGTACGTTGACCCAACGGTTAACAAGGTGCCTAATTATGAAGCATCTGAGTTAGCATTTGTGCTTACACAGGACAAGTTGAGTAGCAAGCACAGCGAAGTGCTTGATAAGTTGATGAAGCTAATAGAAGAGGAAGAGATGGCTCCTTATTATAAATATCTTGCTGAAGAATATGTGCCACAAGGGGGGCTTCTGAAATTTGACAAATCACTATATGATAGATTGGTGGAAAAGAACGAACAGAAGATTGCTGATTTTAAGAAGAAAATTGAAGAAATTGAGGAGAATGATGAAGGTGAACTGGAGAGAGCACAAGCATGGATTAATTTGGGTGAATATTACGCTCAGATTGGTGATCGTATCAACGCTCAGGAAACATTGGAGAAAGCATTGGAGAAGGCTATCTCAACTGGTGCAAAGATCGATGTTATGTTGACAATTACAAGAATTGGTTTTTTCTACAATGACCAGCTATTTGTCAAGGACAGGCTAGCTCAAACCAACGCTATGATTGAGAAAGGTGGTGACTGGGAGAGAAGAAACAGATATAAGACCTACAAGGGTATTCACTCTCTAGCTATAAGGGATTTCAAAGAGGCTGCAAACTTGCTGGTTGACTCTCTAGCTACTTTCACCTCCATAGAGCTTACATCATATGAAAATATTGCCACATATGCCTCTGTTGCCGGCTTATTTGCTCTAGAAAGAACTGATTTAAAGGCCAAGGTCGTAGACTCACCAGATTTACTATCATTAATTAACACAACACCTGCATTACAGTCCATCTCATCCTTGACTATTTCATTGTATACATCAGATTACGCAAGTTACTTCCCCTTTTTGCTTGAGACTTACGACAATGTTCTGATCCCTTCCAAGTATTTGAATGTACATGCTGATTATTTTGTAAGGGAGATGAGAAGAAAAGTTTACGCCCAACTTCTTGAGTCTTATAAAACTCTTTCTCTGAAGTCAATGGCCAGTGCATTTGGTGTATCAGTGGAATTCCTTGACAATGACTTGGGTAAATTCATCCCAAACAGGCAATTGAACTGTGTCATTGACAGGGTTAATGGTATCGTGGAGACAAACAGGCCGGACAATAAAAACGCCCAATACAGCTTGCTTGTCAAGCAAGGTGACGGTTTACTAACCAAATTGCAGAAATACGGTGCTGCTGTTAGATTAACTGGCTCCGATCGTTTATAGTCTAAGATATTTTTGTAAACTAATTGATGATTCGTAATCTGATTTTTTCAATATATATATCCTTTATAATCCATAAGATACAGAACAGTGTTTGAAATCTATCTTTCAAAACCAAAACTTAACCTAATCATTTCTGTGTACGTATGATTATTTCAAAAACAATAACAATTAAAAGGTCTCTTGGCCCAGTTGGTTAAGGCACCGTGCTAATAACGCGGGGATCAGCGGTTCGATCCCGCTAGAGACCATTTTATTTTTTATTTTTGCTACTGTAAAATAAACTTGTACGACTCTTTCTGAGTATGATTGACTGTGTCTGATTTTACTTTTTTGCGATGAGCTTCATAAAAAGAACAACTAAATAGATTCATTTTTAGCTTAGCATTTCCTTCCTACTCATATCTATTAGATTCGATTGTTATAAATACAGTTAGTTTCTATTTACCTTAGATATAGCCTTGATGTATTCGCTTGCTGGGTCTTGTAATTTTGGCTCAAACAATTGGTGTTTGAAGTTGCAGCCGGTACACAATGGTATCCTTACCTCTGTAAGTAGTGGAGAAGTTCACCTGCTTGGTCTGGATTTATCTAAACAGGATAGTTTTAAAGTTGGTGAGACATCCATCAATGCTTTGAGTAGGGTGGATGGCCAGGAGAACTTGTTTGCAGCCAGTAATGGAAATAAAGTAAAGGTATTTGACTTGCGAGAAAACAAAGAAGTGGCCACATTGGAACAAGAAAATGGTGCAAATGTACTATCCTTGGGATCTGGGCATGGTATGCTTGCCTATGGTAGCGAACAACAGGGGGTAGATGCCCACTTACATCTCTTTGATATTAGAAACTGGAGCAAGCCCGTAAGATCATTTGTTGATTCTCATCAGGACGACATCACCTCTATTGCTTTTCATCCTGCAGATGCTAATGTATTGTTAAGTGGATCAACAGATGGCTACACTAATGTCTATGACTTGTTAGAACCTGAAGAAGAAGATGCACTGCATCAGGTGATAAACTATGCGTCAATTCATTCATGTGGGTGGCTGGCTCCACGTCGTATATTTACATTATCACACATGGAAACTTTTGCTATCCATGAATTGAATGACAAGTCGGAAGAGTTGCGAGAACCACAGCCATTGGATTTCGGAGATATCAGACAACCATGGGATTGTAACTATGTGGTAGATATATACCCAGGTTACATATCTGCCGGTGTTTCCGAAGAAGGTAAAGGTGCTCTAAGAATAATCCCATTCAGAAATGAGCACGTACAAGCAAAAGACACCATAACAATTTCGCAAGCCCATGGAGATGAAATCGTCAGAGACACATATATACTACCTTCTCAATCAGATATGTTATACAGTTGTGGAGAAGATGGTCAAGTAAAGGCATGGAGGAACGATATTAAATTAGACATTCCAGAGACGTTTTGGGATTACAGTACGAAAATGAGTCTGCTATCAGATGAAGTACCGGAAGTGCAATTGGAGAAACAACCTGTAGAGGTGATAGCTGATAAGTCAGAAAAACGAAAGAATAAGAAAAAGAAGAAACATTCGAAGAAGAACAGATTCAAACCTTATTGACAAAATCATTCAGCCAACAAATAAAGAGTAACTAATATTAAATATCATCAATTTATATTATCATGGATTTGATGTTACCCTAAACGGTGACATTACACATAATTGCGATGAGCTGACTGCATAAGTGCATAACAAGCAAAAGTGTTTCGAAACTGTAAGGCTGAGTTTGCTCCTTTCCATCCAAATCAGTATTCATAATTGAACTATGACTGTTGCTACACCTGCTGTTGTTGGGGCGCTGAAATGTCAACGTGAACCATTTCTTTTGGAAGATTTTGAAACCAATGTTATTTCCTGTGTAAAAGTTGATTCAAAGACCGCTAAAAAGTTCCTGATCGGCAAGGAGGCTACCCATGTTTTGGAACTTGAAGATACCATTTTATTCCCTGAAGGCGGTGGACAACCTAGTGACACCGGGTATGTAACACTACGTGATGATGAAACCAAACGTATCAATGTTGTTAAAGTAGTCCGTGAGGGTCTACACGCAAAGCACTACGTCGATCAAGCAATCGAACCAGGTTCCAAAATTTCATTGCATGTAGACAAAGAAAAGAGATTAGATTACATGCAACAACATACTGGTCAGCATTTACTTAGTGCAATTTTAGACAACTATTACGACAACGCTGACACATTATCATGGTCTATGGGTGGTATACCTAGTACTAAAAAGCCAATTTTGGAACCGAGTGACTACTTGAATTATTTAGAGCTACCACGGAAACTATCTAAGGATGAAATAAGTGAGATAACTGATAAATTCAATGAAATTGTTTCAACAAATGTCATGCCCATTACTGTGAAAGAAACTATTGCCGTTGAAAAAAGTGAATCTATAGAAGATGTAAGTACAAAAAAGATTCCGGATGATTATGATTACACACTTGGTGTCTTGAGAACTATAAATATTGGAGAGTTAGATAAGAATCCTTGCTGTGGTACTCATTTGACAGCTACCTCTCAAGTTCAATCTATCTTAATTTTGGACAATCAGAGTACTGTAAGAGGAACAAACTCCAGACTATATTTCATGTGTGGTAAAAGAGTATCTTTATACGCTAAGATGCTTACTGATTACATAAGTAGTGCAAAGGTAGAGTTAAGTTGCTCAGAGTCACAAATATCATCAAAGGTTGTAGCTTTAAAGGAAAACTTACAAAAGGCAAAGAAGAAGGAGCAGTATTTCATCTCACAGATTGCCAAGTTTGAAGGAGAAAGACTATATCAATCATTAGAAGAAGGAAAACAATTATACGTCTTAAAAGATGAATTTGGCTCTTTAGACTTGCTTCTTGCAATACAAAAGGAGTTTCAAGAATTATGTGACAAGAATAGTAAGAATTGTGAACTGCTCATCTTATGTGGCAGAGAGAGGGCGTCACTGATGGGCTCAGTCGTGATAATCTCTCCAGATGGGGAGAAGATTCAAAAAACTGTATCTGAATTACAATCTGCTCTCAAAAATCTAAAAGGAGGAGGTGGTAAAAATGGTGGTAAATGGCAAGGCAAGATAATGAATTTTACTGACCAGGAATATGATGTGCTAGAACATTACCTCGAGCAGATTGCGTGAGATATTCATTGATTGTACTCTTTTACTTATAGGTGCTTCGAATATAACAATACTATTATATATGACTTTAGATCGGCATTAGGGCACGAAATGTGGCCATTACCAAAGCAAATAAATATTATTTATATATGTAAAGTTTGATAACGATAAAATATTTATTAATTATTGAAGAGATAACAAGATAAATTTTGAGCTCGCTGTTTTCCGATAATTATATTTTCGAATAAACTACACCCAAACGATGTATATAAATAATGAAAGTACCCTCATCACATTACCAATAAATGTCCTTATTATTAATTATCGTAGTTGAATCAGCCAAAGTAAGATGACAATGATGGTTGAGACCACCAAATCCATCGGTTCACTAAACAGTCAACTAAAATCAGCTTTGATTGAAACTAGTGAGAGCCCACTTCTTTTATGTGAAAAGGTGAATTTTGCTTCCATCAAGAAACGTTACTATAGTTGGGAAGTCACGTATATTCCTGAGTTTTTCAAGATACCACATTTTTTCCTGAAGGTGAAAGTCAGTCAATTGATGATGACTATCTAATAATTATACTAAAGATACTCGTGTTATTGTAGGAAAAGAATTTATAGACCAACTTAGCAATATATCCGCTCATGATTATAAAAATCTCAGCCAGCACTTAAAGACTTGGTCTAGACCGGTCGATCCTTTCAAAAAAGGAAACTAGAGAGAACCAAATCATTTACAATGTAGATACTCCTAAATAAAGACCCTACTATAATCCTGAATACGTGCACTTCTTAACAAACCACTATTACTGATCATATTAGTATTTCTAGCTCTATTCTTATCACATAAAACGTATCGCCGAAACTCAAGTTGTCAAACCGGATGCCATCAGGCAACAAAACTTCGATGACGTGAAAAATGGACATATTATTAGTGATTGCCATTCGGAGTATTACATATTATCTATAGTCTGTAAAAATATTATAATTAGGCTCAAGTTAGCGTTTGTGTTATTATAATTTGTTATTTCAATCTAGAAAGCTCAAAGAGCAATCGGTGTTTTGTTGTGGTTTTATAGTAGAATACGCGGACATATCTGGGAAGGATAGTGCCAGTTGATAGTCTGGAAGTACAGTTTAAAATGAGTAGTATCGTTAATAAGAGCGGTGTTAGATTTGCACCTAAAGCTAGACAGCGGAGAACTGCTGCGGCACCTCCTGTCTCAAGCAGCGCGAAAACACTGGCGACATTATCCAGCGGTGAAAGTTCAAAGACTAACTCTAATGTCGCATCAGACAATGAGAAATCTACCGAAGAAGAGACTTTACATGCAGATGATCCACATGCTGTTCCAAAGAATCTACAAGTACCAGAATTAGGTGACTCTTCCCACACATTGGTTCAGGACTCTCACGATCCGCTTAACACTTCGACACAATTACATCCCAAAAATGTGAGCAGAAGGCCGTCTATAATCGCTGGTCAAGTGCCGTCCATTGGCAATCATAACCAAAGGCGATCTAGTCGTTTGGATTCATTGAGCGGTAATTCTAATAGAGTCCTATTGAAATCGCCGTTTGGAACTGGAAATGAATCACAAACTGAAAGGAGACTATCGACTATATCCAATGATTCACTGAACAGGCGGATGCGTATGAATAGCATAACTGCTGAGAATGACCCAACCTTACAAGCAATAAAGAAAAGAAGACTATCTAGCCGAGGCTCAATTGCTAAGAAAGGTGGATCTACGCATAGGATTAGTATCGTTACTAAAATTGAACCACCAAAGGAAAAGTCGGCATCTCCTTCAGACCATGATATATATAAGAAGCAAGAGAAAGCGGAAAACGATGAGAACGACGAAGACAAGAAATTTACAATCAAATCGTTAAAACAACTTCCTAACAAGGTCGACGATGAGAGTTCTAGTAAGTATCAAATTGATGAAGAACATTTTACTATGGCGGAGCTATGTAAGCCACATCTGCCAATAGGTGAAATATCAGAGAATTTTGAGAAAGCGCAGGAAGCTAGCAGAGAAAAGATGAAAAGACGTAGGGAAAGGAAAGAGCTGCGAGAAAAGGCTAAGAAGGAATTCAAATCCATATATTCATTAAATAAAGAGCAGATCGAACAGGAGAGAGAAGCAAGAACCAAGAAGCAACAAGAACTACAAGCACAGGAGGAGTCCTACGATTCACAACCAGCTGCCCCTTCATCATTGCAAGTTAAACTAGTTGACGGTAGGATTGAACTTGACTCAGAATCCACATATATTGACAGACATGACCAAGCCAGGAAGGATAACATGTACAAAGAGAGGAAATATGGCAATCCATTCGAAAATCTTTACAATTCGGCTACGTACGGTAAGAATAATTTCACGGACCCTTGGACTGCGGATGAATTAGTTAAGTTTTACAAAGCATTATCCATGTGGGGTACTGACTTCAACCTCATTGCGCAGATGTTCCCATATAGAACGAGGAAACAAGTCAAGTCTAAGTTTATCAATGAGGAGAAGAAGCATCCAATAATGATAGAATTAGCACTGCGATCCAAACTGCCACCAAACTTCGATGAGTACTGTTCTGATATAAAGAAGGAGCTTGGAACTGTGGACGAGTTCAATAAGAAGGTTGAGGAGCTACAGAAGGAACATGAGCAACACTTCAAAGAGATCGAGCAAGCTAAGGCCAAGGCTGCATTGGAGGATAGTGAAATCGAGAGGAAAAAGATGGAGAACCAGCGCTCGAACAAGAAGTCTTCAGGTGGTTTCATGACTGATGACTTAAAGGTTTACAGAAAGCAAGAAGTCGTTCTAGGTACAATTGATGAAATGAAGATGAAGAGGGTAAGCAAGCAAGAGGATGAAGAAGAGATATAAATTGCAAGATAAAAATAAAATAATTAATAGCTAATATAACTATCTCATAGCTCGTAATGCTTATATAGAAGTCGGCTTCGTATGCATCATTTGCTACGTTTGGTTGTTAAAATTGAGGTGCGCCTGTGAGGTGCCGGATCTGTAGCTCATCGCAACATATACAAGAAGCAGCATGATTAAGTGTCAGAGGGAGAGTAGTGCTAAAGTTTTAGGAGTATATAAAATGATTGTAAAAAACCAGCATTATAGATTATAATTGATAAGAACCAGTTAGATGGATGTGCGCTTAGCATGAGCAAGATCAACGAAGACAAAAAGAGATATGCTATATCATTGACAGAGCACAATGGAATGATCAGCGCTACTATTTACAAAAAGACGTATCTAAGAGATCAATTGCTCAATGGGATATGTGTGATAGTGGTTGAGCTGCTCTTTTATCATTTTTTACAGGATCAAGTGGTGTCTCTGCTCCGTAAAGCCAGTTTACCTGGAGACTGCAGACTACACCGGCTACTATTATCACTACTATGCTTCCACATACTAAATACGAAGCTGGTAATCACCATCGAAACCGTAACTGTTATTCCAAAACTTGGTGTGCAGATATCGAAATGGCATATCCAATCGATCTCCTGGAAAGCATTGCAACTATGGTACGACCATCTATCTTCAAGCGACAGTACAGCATCAACGGCTGCGTTCGAGACTATTGCCCTGGCGGCAAGGACCAACACCAATAGCAATGAAACCACATTCATACCACGTGACAGAGTTGTTGATATAATAATACACGAGACTTTTAGCAAGACTGGTTTCGGTGTCAGCAGTCACCTGTCAATACTCTACAACGGCGACACCAGCAATCACCACAGGACCAAGACGAGAGACAATAACAGAGCACATGACGGCGTAAGGGAACCATGTCTGAGGATTCTTTACGAGAATGCACGTGTGCGTTTACCTGACCAGATTGCGCTATATAACAAGCTCCAACGTGCCCTACATGCCAAGTAGAAATATCCGCTGCATCGCCATATGTCCCAGAGAGCGGACCACGAAATGCCACAGTTGGGGAAGACGATGGGGGGGAGGAAAGCTCAACAATTCGTTGTATGCAAAAACTGGCTCCACACGTTTATTTCTGTGCCACTGCTTCCACCCTATCATTCGTCCCAACCTCGTAGCTCCAGTCCTGTATAACATTATTAATAGACACACACTGAATCCATCGGAAATGGTATGAAAACTGAAATAGAAAGCTGGTGTAGTGTCTGTCCTTTGACATGTGAAAGAGAGGATTCGCGACAAAAGACGGAACAACTGCTTTAGTAGGGAAAACCGGAACAAAGTTTCTCGGAAGAAATCCGCCTCGGAATAATCACCCCGTGGGATTTCTCACAGAAGCGAGGCAGGGTGGAATTTCTTGTGGGGGGGAGGGGCGGAAAGGCTGGAAAGGAGAAAAGAAGATCTTGTCTTGCTCGAGAAGAGAAGAGACAAGAGATAAGAGGGGCACCGGTCTGCACAGAAGGTGCTGTACGAAAGCACAACTTAACTGCTAGATCCACATTAGCCATTATTCTCCTTGCAGTTCACCATTGACACACACGCACACAGACCTACAGACCTACAGACATACAGACCTACAGACCTACAGACCTACAGACGGACGGACGCAGACAATGCAGCCCCTCTTCTCAGTGTGTTTTTCAGAAAAGAAACTTTTTTCCCTTAATTTGTCACAGATAACGGCGCTGATTCAGGTCTGACGTCAACGTGATCATGAGTTCATTTCTCAACCTAATTATCGCAATATTACGAGCGATGGGGTCATCTCTACAAGATAGCCAAGAGACGGTCTATCTGGCATATTATAAAAAGGCTGCGAACTCTCAACATCAAGACTGACGTTTCCCGTAAAATGTAGCCCTTACTGTCTATAATGCAAGTTGTCAAATACTGCAACTAACAGGATTACACAATAAAAGAAAACAAAAACCAAATGACTAAAGACACTATATTTACACTGACCGGGAAATGCGCTCTAGACAACATACTGGATGCCAACAGACAATGGGCACAAGCTATGCACCGCTCGCAGCCGCAGTTGTTTCCTACCAACGGACAAGGGCAGGACCCACACACTCTTTTCATTGGGTGCTCTGACTCACGCTACAACGAGGATTGTCTGGGCGTCTTGCCAGGTGAGATTTTCACGTTGAAGACTGTTGCTAACATATGCCACACAGACGATCACTCTTTGCTCGCGACGCTGGAGTTCGCCATCCTGAACTTGAAAGTAAACAGAATCATACTGTGTGGACACACAGACTGTGGTGGTATCAAGACCTGTCTGCTGGGCAGAGAGAGCATAAAGGAAAGCTGCCCACATCTATATGAACACTTGGATGACATAGAGGATCTGGTAGAATCACATGAATCTGAGCTGAACCAATTGGATAACATATGCTCGAAATCAAAACTAATGTCTCACAGAAACGTTGAAAGACAATTGCAAAGATTGCTGCAAATCCCAGTTGTGCAAGATGCACTAAGGAACAGCAACCAGGATCATGAGTTCAATATTTTTGGACTTGTATATAACGTGGACTCGGGCCTTGTCGACGTTGTAAGAGAGGTCTATGGCAACCAACAGAAATAAAGAGGAGGACACGTCTGTGACGGTCTACTCAACTCATTAGCATAACTCAACTATTTATTTGCCCTACATAGTTTTTCACTTCACTTCTAATTCTATACAATGTATTCTGATCTTTTTACAAAAACAATGCAATATACCAGATTCAAAAGAGTCATCTTAACTGTAGTCAACAACTTACATTGTGAAAATCAGTAAACAATGGGTAGAATCTGAATTGTAAAAGCAAGGGACAAATAAAAAAATAAATGCTTCCAACCAGATTTGAACTGATGATCTCCACATTACTAGTGTGGCGCCTTACCAACTTGGCCATAGAAGCTTAATTAGTTTGTTGTTGTTCAGAAAAATATGTTCATACAAATTTCTTTAAAGAAAAATTTTGAGAATCCGCTAATTGAACACAAATAACACCAGAAAACTTCATTCCTAGTGGTAGAAAGATCAATTTTAACTCCAATTACCCTGGTTTACTGTATTTATCACCTCATCACGAATTAGCACAACCAGCAATACGATATAAGTCCCTGAATTCAGCGAATTAACTGTTGCGAATTGCATTTATTGGCATATCTAGCGAATGGATTTGGTTTCAAAATTTACGATAGTAAGTCTCTCAAAAACACAATAACCTATGCGAATAATAAACTAGGTGTTAAAAGTACGGATACTAATTTGTTGGTTAATGCTATTCAGTATTTTGCAAGCCAAGCAATATTGCCATGTGATGCTAACGTAAGAAAATACAAAAACTTAATGGACAGTTTAAAGGTTCTTGCAAGCACATTCTGGCAATTCAGACAATATATTGGCGTCTCTGATCAACATTTCTCCGTCTTGATGACTCTGTTGCACACACAAAGTATTACACCTAAGGTAACAAAAGTAAAATAATTAGTTGCTCAACAATTGAGTTTGCCTAAGGACTACAAAAGCTCCTGATTGTGAAATTGAAACTGAAATCTACAACTATCAGATAGAAAAGCTACTATTTATTGGATAGATGGAGTTCATTGATTATCAGGCATTTGAAACTGCTCCAGACAATAATGACAAGTCTGGAACCAATGGTGAGGTCAGTTTGCCAGAACCCGTGTCTAGACTGAACATATCCTCATTCTCTCTGGATTACAAGCCTCTGAAAGATAACTTCAAGCTGCCGTCAATACTCTCAAATGTAGAGACCAGTTTACTCCAAACTAAAGCAGATGTTCAGGATGATACTGCTATGGCGCAAAAGTTAAAGAAGGATACCTCTAACTTATATGATCGTATGTCAGATTATGTTGATCTTTCTATTCAGAATTTTGGCACTAAAAATATTAAGGATTCAACACCTATACCTGAAGCTACTACAAGGAAAACTCTAGTGGAGCCATCCTCAATTGACTTAGAGAAATCTAATGAAATTCTAGCTAAGAAGCTATCAAAAGTTTTAAATGAATATGACACCAGTTACCATCACACTATAAAGTTAAGGAAATCATTGAAGATACTAGAAAAAAATAGGGATAAACTAGGTATTAGTGAGGAGAAATTGATCAGTCCTGACTATATTGGCACGCTGGCAAGAAAATCGCTACGAACTGATCTTGAAACACAACTTTTGAAGGATCATGTTACAGTTTTGGAAGATTTTAAACCAATTGTTAGAAGAATTAAGAGACTAGCAGCTCCAGTTCAGCAAATTGAAAACATTGGGGAGGAAATTTTGAAAAATGACAAAGAGACATTCTCTCAAAAATATATTAGTGATATTGACGACTGCAGGAACCACCTACTCAAATTAGAACAAAAGAAGAAGATCTTGAAGGCTTTGCAATCAAAATTTACACTAAACCAATTAGAAGATGATCTGATAGAAAATGGTCCTTTAAAGGAAGAAATATTTGATATTGTTGATAAACTAACGAAGATGAAAGAACATGCCACCTATTTGCTCGCTTTACCTAATTCAAAAGCTGGTGAGGTTCTAATTAAACAGACCAATATTACATTGGATACTATTAATAAGAAAATCTCAAATTATCTGATAGACTATATGTATACTTTTGAGTCAAATTCAAACATGGGAACCAAACACGTAATCGACCCTACAGAAAGGAATCTAGCTCTATTTCAAAAGGGGTTGGTTTACCTTTCAAATGACATCCAATACTATGACGATTTTTTGAAGAGAGTGACTACCATGAGATCAAAGACACTTCTAGACGAGTTTTTATCGCAATTTGGAACCACCTCAGAATTGTCTACAACAATTTCTTCCTCTGAAGATCCGGTGCGCTATATTGGTGATGTTTTAGCCACAATACACACTATGATTGCGAATGAAGTTGATTTTGTCAAATCTTTGTTTAAGTTCACCTCTGAAGACATGGACAAATCATCTAGCATGATTATAAATAACAATGCACAGTATTTCGATGGCCTGGATCTTAAGTTAGTAAATGATATTGTACAATATCTAGCAAATTCGTGCAAACTAAGGATTGAACAAGTCATTCGTTTTGAAGAAAATAAGGTAATTAATTTTGAGATCACACAGTTGCTGGATTTATACTCATCTATGTTTGTTAATAAAGGAATAAGAGATGATAATCCTTTAGTTTTACATCTAATCCAATTGAGAGACATCTCAGAAAAAAAGATAATCAACTCATTAACTAAACAATTAGCAGAAACAGAAAATACACAAATATCATCACCAGATTTATTACCTCCTCAATGGCTGTCAGATTATTTAAATTCTATCACCGAGTTGTTTGATCATGTTGAAAGACTTTATGGTGGTAAAAGATTTTCAAAGGATGACATCGATTCTGATAAGTACATGTTTCCATATGATACATTAAAGACTGTTATAGAAGAGCCATTTATGACTAGTCTGATCAAACAAATAAAAGACTCATATCCATTAGCCAAAAAGAAGGAAGAGATAAGGATTGTAATGCTAACACTACAGATTAATTGTTTTGAAATGATTAATTTTAGACTTCAACCATATTCATTATCCATATTTTCATATGACGAGTCCTGCAAACATATATTAGAGAATATACAGCATACATTGGATGAAACTGTAGAGAAGTTGCAGAAGCTTCAAATTTCATTACTTTTCGAAAGAACAGGCTTGAATATGTACTACAACCTGATGAATATGATTTTCCCAATTGACTCAATTCAAGATGAAATAGATTATGACATGTATATGTCCCTAGTAGACAATCCTTTAATGAGTCTAGAAAATCTAGAAAAAAACATTCATGAAAAACTGAATGACTATCTACCCCAGGCATTACCTGATTTTCAAGATAACTTACTAATTAAGTTAACATCTCCGTCGATTGCAGATGATGTATGCGAAATTTGCTTCAGAACATTGACCGACTTCTATTGTATCTTCAGAAGAATTCTAAAACATCTATATCCAGATAATAAGGAAAAGGTCGAAGCAATTCTCAACTTTACAGAATCGGAGTTTAAGACTTTAGCAGGTGTATAAAAGAAATCTAAAGCGACTATTTTTCATTTATTACAATCCTTCAAATATCGGACGGTTTAGCTGTTAATTTATCAAAATTATTCTTAAATATAGAATATAGAGAGTTTTTATTGCATCAATGCTGAACTATTGCTTTATAGCGAAATTATACACATGAATATCATCAAGGGTCGTTTAAAAGCTTTGTCACAGAACTTCGTCTAGAAAACCTATTAGGGCTTTCTGTTCTAGAGCTGCTTTCACTACATGTTCTATCATCATTATCATTTATCAATGTAGGAGCTCTTCCCTTCCTTTCTTCCATCATCCTATTTATCGAAGCTTTTTCCAGTGATTCTGAATTTGCATCATTTATTATGTTTAAATCAATTACTCCGAATGAAGACGCAGATCTAGTTCGTCTATGTCTCTTAGTTATTCCACCTAATCTTTTGGATCCATTTCGCAGCTTATGCGCATCGCTTTCTAACATATCAGTACTATTCCTTGGTTGACGACCTTTCCCATTTTTGTTATGCGGCTCGAAGTCAAGTACTGTGGTGACAGGTCCAGTGATGTTATTTAATGTGGTACTGCTCGTGAAAAATCTTGATGGTTCCGAGTAGTTTCTTGTATGATTGGAGACTAACTGTGATTTGCGCCCCAATGGTGATGATGGATGTAGGACATTATTTGGCTCTGGCTCCTCCTTCACAGATATCACTTCATTCAGGTTCGCTACAGCATGGGCACCAATACGTGCTGGCGAATTAGTTCTATGATGAGTTCTCACAGGTCTAGGTGGACCTCCATTACTATTGGCTGGAAACCTATATGACACTGGTGCACGCAATGAAACACCATCGTTTGTAGGTGAACTCGGTACTGTGCCATTTCTATTGGGACTTAGAAATTCTGTCGCAGGTATAGTTTTGGTTTCATTAGTGCTTTGAGATTGTCTAGAAGATTCTTCACTACCTGGGCTCAAGTCACCAAACAGACGCGATATTTGTGATGACGGAATATTAGCATTTGTGGCCAGCTTCAGTAATTCTATGGTCTTATTTAGTCCTTCAAGTTTGTAGTATTGTTGTTTCGTCTTCTCTTGCTCAATTTTGAAGTCTATAGATTTTAGTAATGTACCTTCAGAAACATTCCAATCCGTCACTGAGTTGCCGAATATAACATCCAAGACAGACTTGCTTCGGGTATGGTTGGCCTTGTCCTCACTCATTTAGCCAGATTTTCTATGTGTGGGGACGATTTGATGTTGCTCTTAAACTAATCCTTGTCCCCAATGTCGATCAATTTCGAGAGAAACGGCTTGTCAATGTATTATATATCAATTAGGTCTCCCCTTCAGGTAAAAGATGTGAGATATTTTTGTTTGTTGTTGCTTCTCCCCTGTTCCTTCTCACAGTTACCATATAGAAAGATACCCTGCAGTAAAGCCTAGCTGGTATTAGAGCAGTGAAGGATCCTTCCAACGGAGATTTGCTATTATTTTTTTTTGCAATACTTTTGGCAATTATACTTCAATTCACTATTGAACAAGTGAGCACTGACAAACAGTCCGATGCTTTCTACCAGCTAATTTACCCATTGAGACAATTTTTTATTTTTCTTTCAAGTGTACTGCTGAGTGTTCCCACAGAGAATGCTGCACATCTTGCCATTTTAGTGCTCTTTTTTCCTCATTCAGAGAATTTCTCGAGAAAGAGTATTAGATAATATATTCCATGCAGGATTGACCACTGAAACTGTCGCAGCAGTCCAGTATTCTTGGTATTCTCAGGTAACATGGAATCTGCCCCTCACTGTTCCTCGAACTCCTTCCACTATTTTTTTCTTTTGCAGTATTCTGCACAGAGACTCTCGTAGACCCTAACCATTTTTGACCTCTTTTCAACTTCCTCTTTAGGAAAATAGAAGGATCTCTGCAGCACTTGAGAAAATAGCTCAAATAGCTCACGGGGGTTCTGTGTCCCGGCAGAGATACAGGTGCAGAAAGAGACATGGGATGATAAATATCTAATATCCATGTATATTTCCTGTTTGGTCAATAAGGTTTTCCTTCATTTATCAATCCTCAGACAGTGCTGTACGAAACACTTTACTTTCAATTAACGGGGAATTGTTAAGACTAACGTGAAAGGATAGATTAGATTTCCCTTTTTGGGGTTGACTATTTGTACTGTACGTCTGCCCCGCTTCTATATACATTACTGGTGTCCCGCTCTCAAGGTTGTTAAAACATCATATTGACGTCTCATCCAGATTTCTTGCATTATTATCATTCTATTACTACAAAGTACAATTTTTTTTTGAAAGTTTATATAGAGTGGGTACTAAACAGTTTCTTCGTCGAAAACAGTCTCAATTGGCTTCTCCATCAAAGCAGCGTGGCCTAAGACAGTGACAGATGAGGCACCGATTAGCCACATCATAGTTGAGAATGGAGAAGCTAGAAAACCCAATGGCACAGCAATGCAGACCAAACCAGTATACAGTTGTGTGGTCTTGAAAGAGCCAAATGGTGTGTTCAAGTCCTGGCCATCCAGCTTGCCGATACCTAGCAGACCCAGGAAAACAAAACAGATGACGAACAATAGTAGTAAGTTAGTCAACAACGTGTAGATACTTAGACAACCAATAATGATACCGTAGTTACTGGAGAAGTAGTTTAGATTGTATGAGATTCTGGATTGGATTTCGCTGAAGTTCTGAGGCTTGGATAGTCTCTTAATATTGAAAAAGTCTTGAACGGAACGTAGAGAACCAAATTTGGACTTAATAGCCATGGCTTGGCTCTTTATGTTGTCTATAGACAAGTTTTCGGAAAAACTCGCAAGTTGCTAATTCAAAATTTGTGTCCTTATCTTCTGCATTTTCCACTTTCTTAGTTGCACTGTTCTACCCTAGTCCCCAGGGCAAAGAAACCCATAGGTTTGATGGTAGTAAACTGGCTGCTTGCAGACAATAAGGTCATATTAGTTAGTATTAGATTCAGAAAACAAACTAGCTGCAAAGTGACAGCACATCTCAAAAACTCAAAGCTCCGAGAAATTCAAAACATACGCTCATAGCATTGATTTGGTTCATTTCTGCTGCTCTTTTCCTTGATTACCGACGTTCAGATAACTGTCTAAATGCAATGTTTTACAGTGCCTTTATACCTCTAACCTTTTTTATCACCTTTAAATAACTCTTATTTGGTGTGCCTTGGTTGTTCATTCGTGTTTTTTTTGTGATTGTCGTCGAGGATTCGCGACCGACGAGGATTGACGAGAGCGTCCAGGCTGTTCACAAACAAAAAGCCTCCATTTGAAGATATCATGGAACTGTTAGAAGAATAAACAGACACCAAACTAACTCGCAGCTAATCAGCCATTGCACAACAATACAGAACGTATAATAAAACGGATACAAATCGTATTATTATGTACATACTCATTATTTAATTATAAAATATGCGTGGTGTCATTAGCGTTCTCTTATCAGGAGAGCATAAACTTACAATTCAAGGTCTTGCTTGACCAATTGCTTACAGATTGGATGATAAGTATCCTTTAACTTCTCGAACGTAGCAATGGCAAGTTCACGGTCGACAGCGTTTAGCAATCTGTAGCCTGGACGCACAAACTTCATTCTACCGACAGTACCCAACCAGTTGGCTAGTTGTTGATAGGATGGCTGGATTCTGGCTGTGGTTTGGAACTTGTAGTTCTTGAATACAACCTCTGCGTTTTGAGACTCTGTAACTTGCTTCTTGTAAATGCTTAGCAAGCTTTCAGAGGCTACTGAATACTTGGACCATTCAATCTTGCTCTCAACTGGTACACAGTTCTGAGCTACAAGCTCTTCCAAAAATAGAACAACTTGATTAGAGTTGAACTCTGAAAGATCTGACTCACTGAACTCCTTAGAGAACTCCTCAGTAGTTTTCAATTCTTGGGCCTTGGCAATCCACTTATTAACTAAGGAGAAAACATTATCCGCCATAGTAGTTATGAATTGTGGTTTTGGTGGCATACCAGGCTTGAACAACCAAGTTTCCCAATCGACATTCTCCAGAATCTCTCTCTTATTCTCAAAGAATTCAAACAAAGTATCTAAAAATTGGAAGGTATCAAGAGATTGACGAGCAAATTTCTTGAAATAATGTCTAATAAAAGGATCAAATTCTTGAGGACCACCAAGGACAGTTTCCAAATGGAACAACAAGTTGAAACCCTTTTCATAAGGGACAGTAGAGAAAGCATCATCTGGGTCAGTACCGTCATTCAAGTTCTGAACCAATGTAGAGAACTTCTCTGGGTTTCTCATCGAATTAATGGAGTTCTCCAAATCAGACCAACCAATTAAAGCACTGAAGTGTCTGGTTGGCTCACCGTGTAGGGCACCAACTATTCTTCTCTCAATATAAACTGTCCAACCTTCATTTAGCCAGAAATGGTTCCAGGAACAGTTAGTGACTAAGTTACCGGACCATGAGTGAGCCAATTCATGAGCAATGACATCAATGTTTGTCTTGTCATGAGCAATAAGGGTAGGGGTAGCGAAGGTCATATTAGGGGATTCCATACCTCCGTATGGGTAAGAGTCAACATTAACTAAAATATCATAGGTACCCCATTCGTAATCGAAAATCAAGTTTTCAGCGGTCTTGATAAACTTCTCAACGTCATTAGAGAATTCCCAGACACAGTCATCCAAACGGTGAGGCTCAGTGTAAACCTTTGAACGTGGGCCAATTGATGCAGAGACCAAATCACCTGAGGCAATACCAACCAAATAAGCGGGAATTGGGATGTCTTGCTTGAAGTGGTAAACAGTGGATTCACCATTTGGTGTAGAACCAGTGGCAATACCAGAGAAAACAACTGGAAGAGTGGACTCGATATTGGCGGTGAATGTAGATTTGTAAGAAGGTGTGTCAAAACATGGGAACAATGCTCTAGCATGAATGGCTTCTAACTGAGAAAACATATAAGGCTTGTCGCCCGATGTCTGTTGTGGAGTCAACCATTGCAGGGCTGTACAGTCCTTAGTAGTACTGAACTTGACTCTCAATTTGAATTGTCTTTCAGCTTCCAATTCGGCAGCAATGACTAACTTTGAACCCAATGGTTGCTTTCTTTCTTCAATCTTGAACTCTACAGGCTTGTCATCAACAAGAACTTCGTTGACATCCAAGTAGGAAGTATCTAGGTCAATGTGCTTAACAGCCTCTTTCAGAGTAGTCAAATCAAACACGACATCACCAGAGACAGTAGATTTCTCAAACGATAACAAGAAGTTTAGTGTAGTATGTTTGATCTGAAAACTCTTGTAGTTAGACAAAGTGGAGTAGTCGTACTCAGGAGACTGCTGAGGTCTCTTGGATTCCAAAAAGGGTGTCAACATCGTCTTCTTCACGGTGCTTAATGGTCTTGAAAAAGGTACAATCCTCTGAATTAACCTATTAATCATATCCACTCAAAGATAAACCAGTAGATCAACAATTGCAACTACCCAACTCCGTTGGCTCTTTATACAATTTTTCAAACAATACCTTCAAATTGTCGAAAGCATTTTTTTTTTCAGTGGAAGCACAAACAAACTCACTCATTGGCTTAGAAAATTCCGTACAATGCAGGCGATGAGTAGACTAGCATTTGACACATTTTTTCCCACTTCAACTGGTATTAGCAACACAGTCACCATCAATGCCAATGATCTATCAATCTCAATGGTTCCTGTAATCAAATGAACCAAACTAGCCATTTGTAGAGGCTGAATATTGTACCTAGTGAGAATGTGCCCGAGAGTAGGGGAAGCTGCTGCTGTTGGGGAGATATCAATGAAAGCAGTAAGGCCCACTTGGTATACGTAACTTTATTTGAGTAGTATATCCGTATAATCCTGGGAGCGCACACCAGTGTGACACATATTGCCAAGGCACAGAACACAACCGTAAATAGGGTAAGGTACTTAGACAAAATATACTGTTTGGAATCCATGAATACCTTATGCGTATACTGGTCATCTGCATTAACCAGGGCCTGCCTGGTGTTAAAACTGGCGGGTATCTGCACCAATTCCTTCGACACACTCTTGGACTTCTTCTTAATTTTAAACTTGAGCTTTGCTTGCTTGAACCATTTCATAATGAAGTGTTAAGGATACCCTGATACTAAAAGAAGCTTGAATATTCAGTATTGACACCAAGGCTTAACCGGCAGTGATACAGAAAACAGTTATACATATATATGTAATAGAAATACCTTTAACTTATCTGGAAAAGCTGGGGTTGCCATATTTCCATGCCTGTACAAGATAAATTGACGTGGCTGGCTCTCGTGTAAGACTCAACTCCAGTTGTCAATCAGTTAAGCTAATTGTTTACCAACAACTATCTAAAATACTCATAGCTAATAGACCATCGTATATGGAATATTGCCCCACTTACAGATCTGAGATCCCGACTGCAATAATATTGCTGCCGAGGACCCTTAAAGGTGCAGCTAATAAATTAGCCGTCGCTTCATTCTTAAAATTTTCCTTTGTTCTTTGTACTTGGCTTAGAAAGTAGCGCAGGAAGCCCTTATTTTTTCACCTGGCAGTGGGCTTCTAGAAGGCCAAAACAAATAATTGACACATTATTCGGAGATGAGCAGAACAAGAACTTGCTGATGCTTTCAGAATAATCATTTGGATATTTAAGCATCAGACTTCCTAAACCTTTTCAAACTATACTACACATTTAAGAATTTTTTTTTGCTTGTTGTAACCTAGCAACAATAAATACGACAGACACAAGAATGAGTTCTCAAGCAGACCCCCGGTCCCCGCTAGCAGTGCTTGTTCCATATGATGCTCATCCAGCTGAGCAGCTTGCTCAGAGGTTCACAGAATGGAGGAAAGTGCTCAAGGCTATTATAGTGTATCTCTCTGAGGTGGCTTCTGTCCAAGAAGAGATAATAAGACAGAACGCCAAGGTCTCTAATATACTTGCATCACACGGTATAAGCAACGCTGGTATAGGAAGCAGTGGTTCGGGACTCAGCGGTAGTTTCAACTTAACATCTGCTGCAAATAAGCTAGCCAGCGGTGGTGCACACGATAAGCACGGTAAGAACAATAACGGATGGTTCTTTTCTGGTTCCGAGGAAGATAACACACATTCTGCAAATACCATAAATCATTTCTTTCTGCCTATTGGTAACGGCTCTATCCAGGATGTCCCCATTATTCTTCGACAATACCACGATGTAATGGCAGCTGAAGCGGCTAAAGGTACGAGAGAACTTCAAAACAGCATAATCCCCGGACTTGAAAGTTTAAATAAGGATTTAGTATTGAAAATCAAGAGCATCAAGAGCTTAAGTTCAGATTTCAAGAATAATTGCTCAAAAGAACTTGATACAACCAGGGAATGTATGGTAAAATTTCAGCAGTCAATAAATCAAGCTAGAAAAAACGTACCAGCAAGAGATCCCTACCTTTTAAAGGTAAACTTAGATAACCAGATAAGAAGACAGCTCTCAGAAGAGAATTTTTTACATGAAGCTTTTATGAATCTACAAAATTCAGGCCAAGAGCTGGAAAAAATAGTGGTGGCAAGCATACAAAATGCATTCAGAGTATTAGCACAAATTTTGGGCGCCGAAGCCAAGATAATAGATGATCAACTGGTTAATAGACTGCTGAGTTCATTTTTGTCATTATCACCATCTCATGAATGGGATAATTTTTTACTGCGAGACAATACCAACTTTATTCCGCTCAATTTACCGATGAGAAAATTCAAAGAAATAGAATATACTGGAAAGAACGATCCTCTCACTTTGGTTGTTCAATGTGGCTACCTGGAAAGGAGATCCAAATACTTAAAGTCTTATACAAAGGGGTATTACGTTCTTACGCCAAACTATTTGCATGAATTTAAAACGTCAGATCGGAAAAGAGACTCTGTACCGTTATTCTCGCTATCTTTGGCTGAGTGTAAAGTGGTTCAGCATACGCCTTTGAACGAATGTGATAAGAAAGGAGAAGGTAAGGATTCTCAATCATACAAATTTATCCTGCATACGAAAACAAATGGCCTAATCCATAGAGGGCACAATTGGGTTTTTAGGACGACATCCAGTAAAGAGATGCTTTATTGGTTCAAAAATCTTTCGGAGCTAACAACTTTTAATAACCAAGAAGAAAAGGTGAAATACTTGAGCACATTAAAGGCCAAAATAGAGAGAGAATCTGAAACATTAGCTCCGATGTTATCTGCAAGAAGTTCCACCACTCGATCTAGAGCTATTCATTCAATGGACTCCACGAGGAGGTCATGCTCAGATCAATCGGCGGCAGAAACTAATGGAAATACAACTTTAACTAAGACACTAAGTATTGGTAATAAGTGATAGTACTTCAGATCATATAATAGCTTATGGATGTAATTGTTCTAAATTGTAACTCTACTTACATTTAATATAATTGTTAACAGATGAAATTTCAGCAACTGCACTTACATTCCCAGTCGAGTATGAAATACATTCTATAGCGAGATTAGTTATTTTAATTAGATTTCGTTAATATCATAGATATAATATCAATAAGTATTATACATTATTTAAGTATGTTGTTAGATGATTACTCAGCATCAGATTGACTAACAAATGGAGCCAAGTCCTTTGTACCTTCTTCCCAAGAAGCACCATTGTATGTGATCTCACGGACAGCCTTGATGACAGCCTCGACAGAACCTCTCACTTGCTTAGTGGAGTCTCTTTCTCTCAAAGTGACGGAACCGTCCTTAACAGAGTCGAAATCGATAGTAATACCAAATGGAGTACCTAATTCATCGTTACGAGCATATCTCTTACCAATGGACACACCGGAGTCATCCACTCTGAATGCAATTTGTTCCTTTCTTAGAATCTTGGAAACTTGAGCAGTAACTGGGGCCAAATCCTTGTGGTTAGATAGTGGAACTAGAAGAACCTTGGTTGGTGCAACTAGTGGTGGGAAAGATAGGACGGCTCTAGCGGTATCCTCTGGTCTACTCCAGAAAGAATGTTCGAAGATAGAGTAGATGATACGGCCAATACCGAAGGATGGTTCGATAACGTTTGGAACAAATTCTCTAACGTGTTCAACCTTGGTTCTCTTCTCAATAACAACAAACTTGTCATCCAATTCAATCTCACCTTCGATACCCTTAACAGTGAAGACGATCTTACCGTTAGTCTTTAATTCTTCAGCCTTCTTTTCTAGTTCTTCTTGAGATAGCTCGGTCAAGTAAGCTTCAACCTTTGGTGCATCCTTTCTGAATTTTGGACCAAACAACTTCTTGGTCAAGTCGATTTCATACTTGGTAACTTCAACTGGGGTTTCCAACTTTTGTCTGACAACAAGCTTTTCCTTAGTCTTGTTGGCGTGGACAGTCAAATCGTAAGCAGATCTATCAGCACAACCAACACACTCAATCCAACCGAACGAGGTCTTCAATTCAGCATCCCAACAGTCAGCAGCATAGTGAGCCATTTCGTTGGCCATGTGTTGACGGAATCTCAACTTAGTGTCATCGACACCAATCTTGATCAAGAACAAGTAGATTCTAGCAATGAAGTAACCCAAGGTTTCGTTGTCAACCATCTTGGATGCGACAGCTTCACCAATGGTGGTAACCAAAGGCTCAGTGGAGCCGGATTGTTGAATGTTACGTGGCAAGAAAGACAACTTGATGTCCTTGACTTCGTGGAACTTTGGATGAGACTTGTCCAATGGGTCGACGAAGTGCTCAATCTCGGCCATTAAAAATTCACGAACTCTCAATAGACCAGCTCTTGGAGAGATCTCGTTTCTGAAAGATTTACCGATAGAAGCTGATGCAAATGGGGTCTTACCGTTGTTGAATTCCAACAGCTTGTTGAAGTTCAAGAATTGACCTTGGGCGGTTTCTGGTCTCAAGTAACCCTTCAATTGACCAGAAGGACCGATAGCGGTCTCGAACATTAGGTTGAAAGCCATTGGTGGCTCTAGTGGCTCACCGGTGACTGGGTTACCGATGTTGTACTTCTTCATCATCTCACCCAACTCTGGGCCGGAGTAACCGTCGATCTGTGCCAGGATGTGTTGGTACTCCTTGACAACGTCGTCCTCCAGCTTAACGGCCTTGATCTGCTTGACCTTCTTCTTTCTCTTCTTCTTGTCGGCATCTTCCTCAGCTTCAGCATTGGCGTCCTTCACCAGACCTCTGGCCTCCTGGTCACCTTTCAAACGTGCCTCTAGCACTTCCTCAACCAAGTGGTCTGCTCTGAAGATCTCACCGGTCTTCAAGTCCCTGCACATCCAGTCGGAGAACTTGTCAACGTGACCAGAGGTCTTCAAGACCTCGTAGGGAGTCAACATAGTACAGTCAACCTCCAGCATATCTTCTTCCAGGATGAAGTGCTTCCTCCATTGGTCAACAACATTGGCCTGGAAAGAACAACCAGGTGGACCGTAGTCGTACAGACCACTCACACCACCATACAGGTCAAATGCAGGAGCATAGAAAAACCTACCCCTCAGCACAGACTCCAACTTCTCCCTGCTGAACTCAACAGCTTGTCTAGCTTGCTTAACGTCCTCAACTGTCATCCTTTTGATCCTAACAGACTTCTTAGCAATCTGAGCGTACGACCTCCAAAACTTAAGTAACGACAACGTGATAAATATAACCGCCTCTTTTAACCAGCTTCACACCGTATTGCCGATTCCCATCCCAAGAGCTCCACACCATTATATCAATCCCAAGCATATACAAGCCAGAGTGGCCTGTTGGCCCTCACGACTTGCAAATGCAGCGATGAGAAGAGATGGGCTCACCCGTCGAAAGAAGCAAATCGCCTCTGAATTTTCAAATTTTTTTTTTCAAAAATTTTTTTCCGAAAAAAAAGTAAAACACATCGTTTTGTACATACATCACGGGATGCATTTATTCAAAATACGTATACAGGTATATACGTTGACACGTAACATCATCTGATGTACCGTATATAGATACTACATATACCATAACACGGGAAGGCATGTGTTTGATGGCGTATATAGAGACATAATTTGCTTTTGGCTTTTTTTTGGCTTTTTGGGTGAAGGGCTCTCTCTAATTGAAGCGTGTGCCGCGCATACGCCTCCCCTTTTCTAGCTCAGCGGTTATTTTTTTGCCAGGACCAGATATTTAGTAGTGGCACAGCGGAGTAGACGGCTATTCCTACCGGTAAACCACACTAAGGTAGAAGTTGCAGATGGACGATGAGAAGAAGCTGACGGTGGAGACGGAGACCGTGGAGGCAGTGCCTGCTGCTGAGCTGCCGCGTGCCGAGGAGAGGGATGCGGATGGCGTGCACAGTGGTGTGCACAGTGGTGTGCAGGAGGCGGTACATGGTGGGGAGGAGAGCGAGATAGGGTTTGCGCCGCTGGCGGTGCGGACGCCCGATGAGTTTGTGCCGCAGGGCACCGCGTCGCCCTTGAATGCGGTTAAGACTGCGCCACCTCTGCAGACGCACAAGACGCTGATAGACAGCAACCCGCTGTCGCCGCATGTGCCGCATGCGAACGGTAACGGCGCATCCGAGAGCGCCAAGAACCCAGACATGGACACCAGCAATTCTGCGCCGGCGATGTCCCAAACCGAGCTGAACAAACCAAACGCGAAGACCACGGATGCAAGAAACTCTGCAGAAGATACACTATTCAGCACCACTAGCGGAGACATGATAAAGAGCAAAATGAAGATTGTGCCGAGCATAAATACAGAAAGCACATCTTTGAGTGCCCTTAACCTGCCAGCCCACTCTAGTGCTAAGCACGATAACGTTACCGACCTCAATAAGAACCCAAATCATGTACTGGACAAGATACCATTGCAGAGACAGGCATCCGGTATAGCGACAGTGGGCGCATCAATAATGTCAAACGCCATCGGCTCAACGCCAAACAACTCGGGGCAACAACAACAGCCTTCACAATTGGGCCAACAGGCACAGAAACCCGAGCAACTGACACCTAGCGCAGCTCCTCCAGCTCCTCTGTTTCAAAATAGAGCTAAGGATAGACCTAATATGGTAGCAATGATGTCCCGCGAAAGACTGCTGAATACCGAGGGAGCACAAAAGGGAAGTGAACCATCAATGAGCAAGAAAGTAACTACACCAGATGAAATAACTACACAAACTACGGAATTAAGTAACGCACACAGGCCCACAAAGACTGATTTTTTTGCTGCAAGATTGGCATCTGCGGTGGGAGAGAATGAAGTTAGCGATTCAGAAGAGACTTTTGTCTACGAGTCTGCAGCAAACTCTACAAAAAACATGATATATCCAAGCACAAGCAACATCAATGACGACCAACATCAAGTGCCACATAATATCGACTCGTCTTTGGCAGGTAAAATGCATTCAATTACGACAAAATCCAGTGTGCCTGTCCTGAATGGCAATACCAAGCTCTTTAACAGGTTAAAGAACACCACTAGACATATTAGTACTGGTGGTATGCCAAATTCGTCTTTAAATCTTCCGAGTCACACCACTCATCCACAAAGTAATTTGTCACAAGTGGATTCTGATATTACAAGCATAAGATCATCTCATAAAAACCAAAGTAAAGTTGAACAACAGTCCATACGATCGATGGCTTCCGAGCAAAGATCACCAGACAGAAAAGTGGGTGGCTTGGCTTCATTGGATGAATCAAATTCCGTTGCAAACTCTCCTTCATTGCACTACAAAAGCTCAACGAATTTCATGCCAATGAAAAACCAGGCTAGAAACTCACATATAAATCAAAGAAGCATATCAGTATCCAACAACAATAGTAACGGTGCATTAGGACGTAATTCATCTATATCTGGGCACAATCAAAGAGCGAAAACTGGTGCCGCTCAAAAAAATGCATCAAAGGCAAGTATAGAGAATAAGAATACATTACGAACAACTGTATCCAAGATTTTTGATGCCAACGGGGCATCGCTGAGGCGATATTCTGGTGTCCCTGATAATGTGAATCTTGAGGATTTTATCGAACAGAATGATCTGTATACAAACCAAGGCCTAAACAGTAAAGAGAAAAAGCTGTCTAGACAACAGAAATATATGCCTTCAAGACACTCCATATCAGGTGCTCACACAAGAGGATCCGAACGATCGAGCCCTATTGATGCTGATTACTTGAAGGGTATTACAAGACACACAGGTGACAGTTCTGACTCTGTAACCAATGGTGGTGAGAGATACAGAGGACAGCAAAGGCTCAACAATGGCAATGACACTAAAGGCCAAAATAGATTTATAGAAGATAAACATAGGTCACAAAGAAACAGTGCCATTGAAGGTGAAGCAAATCTACACGAAACAGTTAGAGCCCATGACTCTGAGTTAGATGTAGATATTGATGATGATGAAGATGATGATAGATCAATGTTTTATTATAGTCATGGAAGCAATCTAGAAGCAAGACCTCAAATATCGGAATATGAAGGTGACGCAGGTGACCAGGACTCTGACGAAGAGTATGTTAATGGTACCATGACGGGTGACTATTTCACCAACCCTACCAATATTCACAGTGGGTATGATAGGAACCCATTTTATGGGTCAACGGAACACAATGAAGTGGGCTCTTACTACCCTCCTATATCACCTTTGGTGAATGTGAATGCATCCAGTCCAAACAAAGGAGTTCATTGTAAAACTAAGGACTCAACTGAGTTTACTCCATTGAATCGTAACTCGTATTATGTCGATAATAACTATCAATACTCTCCACACAACTTTTACACTAAGAAATCCAACTGGAGCAAATTCCGTCAGTGTTTCTATTTCACAATTTCTGTATTGGTGTTTGTATCTATTGGTTTTGTGCTTGGTTTTTTACTCGCTGCAAACAAAGAACTTCGAGAATTTGATATTGTTTTGATGGATAATGTCATATCGAGCACTGACGAGCTCCTATTCGACCTCACCACTACTGCATTTAATCCTGGCATATTCCCAATATATGTTGATGAAGTTGAGTTCGACATTTTTGCTAAGACGTCCTTTTTGAAATGCAATGTATACGATAACAGATGTGTTGTAGTGGAAGAGAAAGAAACAAAAACTAGCGTAGAGACAATTTTCTTGGGAATTGTAAAAACACTGGAAACACCTTTGAAATTCCAAGGTGGATTCTTCAACAGAAATTTTGATATTTCACAAACAAGCGTAAGGTTACACAAGCCAGGATCTGACGAGGCGAAAGAACCCAACGATAACGACGACACGAGTTCTGATTCTATACAACAACTTGGGCATTACGGCCTGGACAAAAGGGACAGCGACGAATCTGACGACGTGACCAAATGGAAACTAGTAATCAAGCATGACTATGAACTAATCCTACGGGGAAATATTAAGTACAAGGTACCGTTTTTCAACACTGCAAGGTCCATTGCAGTACAGAAATCCGCGGAAGTACGTCCAAGTAAACAGTAAACAAAAATGCGGTGAACTGCATTCCACCTAGTCCGCAGGAATAGATAGTCCCTTTTTTAGTTTTCTTTTAAATTTTTTTTTATTAGGTTTATTTTAGACTTTAATATCAATCTATTATTACACTGTGTTTACCTCCAACATTCTCTTCACGGTTTTATTTTTAACTCCCACAAGACCTTAATTGTTCTGTATTCACAGTCCTATTAGTATACACAGAGGAGATCAGTTAGTTTTCAATTTCTCACAAAGTATCGTATAATGGCCAATCCTCTCCTCCCCCCATTCGAAAAATATTAATAATATCATGTGCAGTGTTACTAGTAGGACCAAGACCATACTGCAAAATGAGCACTATGGCCTTAGTATTGCCATTGTCCTAGGATAGGAGTCCCACCCTCTCTCTCATCAAAAGCTCGTCTTCGTACGATTGCCAGAGGCTTTCGATGATTTCCTCCACGAGATAACTATTTATAGAATTCTCGATTCGGAAAAGAAATGGGCCATTACAGTGGGAGAAGAACCATATTCACTACTGTTAGTTGAATGACGTCAAAACAACAGCAACCTTGCCATTTTCTCTCTTAGAACCAGCAATCCCTCCGCAGTCGATCGCATCTCTTAGTCTAGTGAAGTATCGAGGAAAAAAAAATAATCGGATGGCCTTATTGTAAATTTAGTACCGACTATATTTATAACAACGTTTTGAAAGTTCTTATATATGCAGTTTTAGCACTTTTGCGAGGCCCATTTACCGTAATACAAGGTCGTTGCTTTTGAAACATTTGGCAAAATAACTAGGAAAGCGGAAGAAAAACTATTGCAAAAAGAATAATAGTGGTGGATACTGCCACTTACTGGGATTGCATCACCATAATCAAATATATGTTCCATTGTAGTACCATAAAGAGATCATCATAAGAGAGCAAGAACTTATATTTGAGGGAGAAACACAAATGTCTGAACTCACATCCTCTGGAGGGCCCAGGTCCTTACAGAACAGGAACACCAAGAATTTATCGATTGCCATCGAGCACCAGAAGCCTGAGTTGACGAGTCTTCAAGAGATACCGGAGGTACGACCACAGATGCAGAGCAACTTCTCATCCGGCACCATATACAGGAGGTCGACGCTGGATAGTGACAAGTCCGTAAGGAAACCCGGGAACACTATATACTCTGTGACTCCCAAATTAGATAGAGTGCAGTCGGCGTCGCCCATCTATGCAAGCTCGATGGAGATAGACAACAAGAAGAAACTAGGACGGGTGCACTCCTTGTCGCTGTCGATCAAGACTAAAAACTTACCCACTCGAAACTCTAACAGTCTAAAGTCTGGACACATCAGAAATAGATCATTTACAATGTCAGGGGCAGAGACTTCTACACCTCTTATTACTGATGAATCAGAGTCGAGGAACTTGAAGAAGGAGTTCATGAACAAAGTTGGTTCAAGAGTGCAACAGCAAGACTTCGATATGGACGCCATGTACAGCGAAATATACCAGAACACCGCCTACACTGAAGGACCGCTATTGGTTGTAGAGCCCTCCATATATTTATACTCTGAGCCAAATTTATCAGTTATTTTGCATTACGATGTGGTAATTAACGTCGCGAAGGAAATCGATAACCTCAAACAACATATACCTGCAGGCATGGCTATTGACTATTACCACGTCCCTTGGACGCATGCTTCACAAATATCAAAAGATCTTGCATGGCTCACTGAGGTAATGCACACTGCTGTTACTAAGGGGAAGAAAATACTTGTGCACTGCCAATGTGGTGTCTCTAGATCGGCTTCGCTAATAGTTGGCTATATGATGAGATACGAAAACTTAGCATTGAACGACGCCTATGCAAAACTTAAAGAGATAGCCAAGGATATAAGCCCTAACATGGGCCTGATATTCCAACTCATGGAATGGAATGATATGCTTCCATCATTAAGAAACAATGAGGCTTCATCAAAGACCACAGTCCAAAGTATGGATATGTCGCAAAATATTCCACTTGAAACCACAAAAAACGTCTCAACTTCGAAGTTTGACAATTCATCATATGGTATGAGTAGCTCGATAACAATCAGTGACACCACCAGCGGAAATAGTCCGTCAAGCGCTAACAGTATCTCTTTACAAAACGAGTCGTTTCCTGTACTAAATAGTAAGGAACTTACATTAACGGACCTGTCTAATAATAATATTCTCAATGGCAGCTACAAAAATGCAGCCGATGTGGTAGCGGATTCATCACAGCTATGGCATTAAATCAAAGGGCCAGCAAAATAAAAAAAAAAATTGTTCTTTTCCCCTTATTTCATTGTTTTCATTCGTTTTTATCATCACAAATTTTCTGGGTGCCAATCAAACAAATATTCTTACCTGTTTTATTATTTTAATTTCGATCATACGCCACTCATCATGTCCCAAGACGTGCATCAAAACTATTACATCATAATGCATTTTTCATCTATTGTTTTTAATTTTATTTTCCCATCAATCTTTCATACACAGATTGAGTTGTTATATTTTAAATTTGTCCCCAGTACTTGATACTGATTTCACATATCGCAAATCATTTTCAATCTTAACGAATCAACCTTACAAAAGGCAGTCTACCTCAGGCACATATATATCTATATATATAGTCCATTTATTATTTATGAACACTTTCAATGAATTTCCATACGGTTTTATAGAAATACATTAAGCTTTATTCTTGGACTGCAATGAGTGCTATTCAGTTGCCTGGTCTGATATGCATTCTAACGACATCTGAACATCGGCTCACACATAATAAACTCATATACTCAAGAGCCAGCTCTTGAAAAGGACATACAGGACTGATCAGGTCAATTGCTGTCACAACAGACATACTAATTACAAGAGGTTATTGCTGGTCAGTTATTATAAAGTCTTTCCAATTATACAGCGCTTTAAATAACGGGATAATGGATTCCAATTTTACAGAATTTGAAGAGCTGATAGACCCGGAGTTTGACTCCAAAAGTTACTCCAATTCGATGCTGAAGGCAATGAATACTACTTCTAATGAACTAGATATTGATGCACCAAAGAAAAAAGCTCAATACGATGCTGATGAGCTTAAGTCGAGATACGAGTCTTTCCTAAAGTCACATGCCAGTGGTTTAATGGATGAATTTGATAGAGAAAGGAAATTGAACGGCTCTATATCCGCAGAGTTGAAACCTAGTTTAGAATATATGAGCATATCCTACAACAGACTACTCGAACAAGTCTTAGTGCCTTATGAGAGAGCCCAGAAACTACAAGCAGCGTTAAATTCGGTACATCAGACGTCAACCTTACTGCGAGATGTCCTCATGTTTGTACATCTATCACAACAAATTACAAGCTTTGTACCGTTACAAGGTGAAGATAAACTCAGTGTGGCTTCGATTTCCAAACTAGCATCGTTACACTATCAAATCCAACTAAATCAAAGTCAACATCCTAACTTAAAATCGCTGAAATTTGTGAAAGAGATGGAATCTCAGACCCTGGCTCCAAGAAGGAAAAGCTTGCTTTCACATATAACATTGACCATATCAAGGGAGTGTCTGAATTCAATCAAATTGAGATCCAATGAAAATGATTTAAAAAGTCTTCTGCTGTCTCTATACACATTATCTGAGCAAGAATTTTACGTAACGCTGCAAAAGATAATATTAACAAATGCGACAAACACGAGCAGAATACTGAGTAAATCTGTAAACGCAATAAAAACGCTACCATCACTGTTTGAAGAGGCAGTTAAAAAGGGACATGACGTTTATGTTATCGAAACTTTACTACAGAATGTTAAGGTTGAAAACTCGAACCTTTTGGTTCAATTTACAAGATTGAGTAGAAATAAAGCTAGCACACCAAGACAGTTATATTGGGGGAAAGTCTCAAGTGCATTTAAGATTGATTTAAATACTGCCATAGAAAGAGGTGGACCAGTGGGTAAACAGATTGTTAATAGCAAAACATTTATTCTTGACACAATAAAGGATGTTTTTCAAAGGATGTCAGAAGAAGAACCGGATTTTGAGCACAATCTACAAATAATGATAGGTGTATTATAACGCTATTGTACAGTTCTTACATAGACTTCAGTATGAAATTTTATAAATGCAAACGATAGGATATTAAAAAACAAGACATATTCGTTTAGAAACGTAATCTTCGTGAGTTCATTAATACAACTATTCAGTCCTAAATTTTGGCTTAGACGGTATAGCTGAAGTGCTAGCTTTCTTCTTATTCTTTTTACCACCACGTTTGTGAAACATCTTTTTTCTTTGCTTCTTGAGTTCCTTATCCTTTTCTTCACGCTCTTTCACCCTTTTACTGCCTAATGCCTTTGCTATACGTTGTTTCTTCCCTGGTCTTCTCTTTTTATTCTTTATTTCCATCTTTTTATTGGCATCAATAATACGGTTGTAATCTGCTACATCGATCACTTTTCCTCTAAATTTTTTCCATCCTTGATATGGGCGCATATTCTTTTCTGTAAAGATGTCATCATAGGTTAATGCGCTACTTGATAAGGCATCCTTACACTCCTCAGAGAGATGTTGGTAATAGTAGTTTTTGGGCCGTTCTTGTACTAGCTCCTCTTCTTCAACCTTTAATGAAACCTTCATAAGAGGTTTATCTTCCTTTGTAGCTTCTTCACCAGCTCCAAAGGAAAATAATGGGAACGCATACTCTTCAGGATCATTACCATTGTCTTCAGCACCTTTATTATTGGCTTCTTCTTGTTGTTCAACTTGAACTATATCAAAGTCATCATGTACACCTTCCTCATATGGCAGCTCGTCTCCAGATGGTTCTGAATTAAATAATTCATCTCTTGACACACTGTATATTAAAATATCAACATTTTACGCCAAAATCATAATTGTTAATTGATATACTGTTAGTATGAAATGTTTCTCTTACCATAAATCAATGGTATGTGCATCCATCAGCAACTCTTTTCAAAGAAAAAAAAAACATACACTTTGGTAGACATAGTTCTGACAAGCAATACTATTACCCTGGTACCTAAGGTGTAATGAGAAGGAAAATACAGTATGTACCCATAAAAAGACTATTGCGTCTTAATATTGCTCATCGCATCGCTACATTTTTTCAATTTGAATGTAAAATCACGTGATTACCATACATCTACCATAAAGCTTCACTAAGGTGTATGTAGCACTAATGATTCCTAATTACAGATATTTATTTATATTATTCATTCAGTAAAAAATCCTAAAGTTAATGCTGATTGATCATGCTTGTCAAATAAGTATTAAAGTTTATATGTCTTAAATACAAGGTCACCTAAATAGTTATTCGAGTCTTAAGAAACTTCTTACCAATACATCGATTATGCCAATTGAAATTCTTCACGTAGACATTGGCCTAATCTCTTCAAACCTTCGTCCAGCTTAGAAGGTTCAACAGCAGCGTAAGTACCTCTGAAGAAAATTTGGTTTGGGTTAGGGTTTTCCTTTGATGAAGCTGGTTGAGCTGGTGTAGTTTCACCATCGGCCTTGAACCATATACCTGGAACGACTAGGACACCAGACTTGATAACCTTTTGATATAATGCTTCTTCAACCTTGGTTGGATCTGATTCGTAAGTGGTAGCAAATTCAGGATGGGCGCTAGCGTCCATGTCAACAGTAAAGAACATACCAGCAATTGGTGGGTTGATAGTAAAAATTGGTTTACCTTCTTTGTTGTTATCCTTTGGAATGAATTTATACAAGGAGTCAATACAATGGTCACGCTTGGCAGTGTATTCATGACGTAGACCGATCAACCAGTCAATGTAACCCTTTTGGCCCCAACGGTTCAAAGTACCACTCACAAGAGATTGAGAGAAACCGGATGGAGATTGAATAGTCATTTCATGTAGACTTAAGTATGCTTGGAGTAGTTTAGATGAACCAGTAATCCAACCCAATCTAGTACCTGGAGCTAAAACCTTGGAGAAAGAGTCCATTCTGATGACTCTACCATCGGTATCAACAGACAAGAAAGTAAGAGCTAGTGACTTTAGGAAATCTTCATGTGAAATGTTTGCGTTCTTTTGGGCAACTTCAGCTCTCTTACTTAGGTCACTGATATATTCACCAACTTGCAAGAAGTAGTATGGTTCGTCCTCTATAATCAAGAAGTCATGCTTTTGAGCAATTCTGTAAATCTCCTTCTTTCTTTCGGCATTCAAAGAAGACCCTGTTGGGTTTTGGCCCGTTGGAATGGTATACAATAGCTTTGGCTTTGGAGCACCCTCGGTCCAGTTGTCCAGCAATGCTTCTAGCTTTTCTGGAATAATACCGTGAGCATCGATAGGAACTGGGAAAGTAATGATACCCTGGGCTTCTGCAGAAGCTAAAGAAGAAGAGAATGAGTGAGCTTCAGCAAGAATAACATCGCCTCTGTTACAGAAGACTCTTAAGGTGGATTCCCAAGCGTTGGTGTTACCTGTAGTAGCAACAACATCCCAGTCGCTGTATTTCATATCGTGAATCATCTTAGTGTGCTCCTTCAAGAAATCAGTCAATTCTGGTTGACCCATACTCTTACCATATTGCAAGGAACGAGCCAGAGGAATGTCACCTTCATGGACTTTAGATTCCTTCTTGACTGAAAACTTTGAGGTGTCTTCTTGAGAGCCGGTTATAGTTGCACCGATACCATTGGTGAAAGGTGGCAATGGTGTATCAGCAGCCAAGTTATCCCAAGGGAAGTAAGCACTCATTGGAAGACCACCACCAAGAAAGATCATGTTAGGATCAGAAAAGTATTGAATGCATGTCTTTAATGGAGAAGGCTTACGAGCCTTGGTTTCTTCAGAGAAGAAGTAAGTGAAATCTTTAGATTCTGGCAGAGTCATGATTTATGCTAGTGCTTGATGCTTCTGATTAAAAGATTAAATTTATAGTCACAAATGTTTCAATAAAAAGCTCTCTAACTTGTAGCTTGGGTTGTTGTAACACTTTTTAAAGATAGATAAGTGTGGATAATTGTTGTTTTATATACTGAAATTGACTTCAATTGAATTATCCTAAGGTCCTTGTTTTATGGTTAATTGTTTCAAGTTCTGTTAAATGAGAGTCACACCTCTTATATATACTGGGGAAGCTCAAGACCGGTTAAATAGAAACCTTAAGAACTGCGAAAAGAAAAACCTGAAAACTCCAATTTGTTTTGCACAAATACAAAGCAAGCCTACAGTATTAGCTACGCATTGTGTTAGACATGGGCCGCATTTCCTACCTTTCTGACTGTTCAGTCATTTTCATCATTATTTGGACTGCTCAACATAGCTTGAGATGACCTAGTTGAAAAAAAATAGGTGAAAATTTGTTAAGAAAAGAAATCAAAACTTGTTTCTCGGAAATGTGTCATAGCCTTCCGTGCGCACTGTCTGTGCAATCCAGTTTTGAGCACAACGTAATGAAGCTTATCTCATTATCTATTCACGTTCATCCAAACATACGGATACGGAGAGTCTTGAACAGAGAGAGAGAGAGTTCTATTTTCGAATGACTAACATATTCCTGTAAAAACGTGAATTAAAAAAATGGCAAGAAGCAACAGATGCCGTTTTTGAAATATAGTCAATAATTCCATCGCGAAAATTAAAAGATGGAACCGAAATGGTTACCAGGGTCCGTAAGTTCGTACGTTATGGAAATTCAACTCCTGTTATCATAGATTAGATGTTGTCTTATCAGTACAAATATAAAAGCCTTCTACTTGAAACAACCCAAGCTATCATGAATCTGAATGTCTCAAGGAGAGCAGGCAATCTTCTTACTCGTCTGTGAAAGAATCATTACGTGATCTAACAATAAGGACCCAACCCGATACAGGCCCAGCTGCGCATTGCCTATACAGTATTCCATTGCTATAATTTCCAGATATTTGCAGTCATATGACTACACCGTAGACGATGATGTATGTGTACTCTTATACGTGTTGTTGTGTTGTAATATCGTCGATGACGTATATTTATTATTATTGCTCACATGAACAATCAGATCCGTCTATCGCTCTTCTTTTTTCGGCGGCTAAAGTTCTGCAACTGCATCTGAAGCTGAGGTCTTGCGGTATTCAATACTACAACGTAGTCTGGAGGCACCATAGTTTTGTCGGTATATTCTAGCAGCTACTAATACGCCCATTCCAATATTACCAAACAAGAACAAATAATACTAACAATTGTTACTGCTAGATTCTAATAATCCCTGTATAAATGACGAAAATACCGTTATTATTACTTTCTCTCTGTCCTGTAAAATATACTGATTTCAGTTATTTTGGGATTAGCTGTGTCTTTTATTGTTTTTGACTGCTATGGAAATATGGATTTCCTCTCATTGTGCTACAGCTTTTAGCCAAACTAGTTTTCTGTTGGTATTAACAATTATATATATGGGCGGCTATTCATGTGTCTAAATTGCGAATGGTTATGGCACCACCGTAATTTAATTGGTATATATGGTGGTCACGTTATTCGCCGTTTAAACATATAGTGACTACCAGTCACATGACTATTTTCCATCTTTAAGAAAAAATAGTCATGTGATATCCAATTTTATCAAATGTGCCGGCCACGGCTCTTTCTCAGATTTCTCGTGGTCTTCTTCAGTTGCTTCTTTAGAAAGAGCTAATTTTGGAAAACTGCGAATTTTCCCCCACACGATACATTAATATAAGCGTTATTGCGGCTTAAATCACTGAATTTTATCGCAGTACAACTCGCTTACGATGTTGATCTTTATATTCACACTTTACCAGAAAGATTAGTTAAATTTCAATTGGCATTGCACTGAGAGGGCATATTCTCGAAGTAAGTATCCCTAACCAAATATAGCAATTTCCCGAACACTTATCAAAGACACACGAAGGCTAGCAAGATAAATAGGGATTGTATTTTATTTTTTTGAATGGTTTGATTGATTCACTAAATTGTTATAATTAAGTCGTTCACTTCACAGTTATTGCAGTAGCGTTGATTTTTTATTTGGTTGTTCATTGAGCATATTTTCGATATGCTTCATGCTACTGTTTTACCCATCTTGCTATGGTTGGCAACATTAGCCTACGGGTTTGATAGGAAGGAGTTTTTAGTTGACGGCAATGAATTACCAGGTTTCACAAAATTGAAGAACACCAAACATTGGACTGTACCAAAAATGTATGCGGGGCATTTACCAGCTACTCGTGATAATGATACGCAATATTTCTTCTGGAAATTCGAAAACAAAAAGACAAAGAAAAATGATGAGACGCCATTGATTATATGGTTAAATGGAGGTCCTGGTTGTTCTTCTATGGCAGGTGCCCTGATGGAAATCGGGCCATTTAGATTGAATAAAAAGGCCGAGGTAATAAAAAATGATGGCTCATGGCATATGAGAGGATCTGTATTATTTTTAGACCAACCAGTGGGTACAGGATTCTCGTATTCTAAAGAAGATAATGAGGTCAGTGAACTAGATGAGGTCGCAGATAATTTCATGGTGCTCCTGCAAAACTATTATGCTACTTTTCCTGATGACAAAGATAGAGAGCTTATTTTAGCTGGTGAAAGCTATGCTGGCCAATTTATACCATATTTCACAAAAGCTATTATCAAATTTAATGAGCAGCAAAGAGATGAAAACTCAAAAATAAATATCAAAGTTATGTTCATTGGTAATGGTTGGTTGGATCCAAAAAGACAATACCTTTCCTATGTTCCTTTCTCTTTGGAGAAAGGTATCATAAAGAAGGAGGATCCAGCATTTAAAGATATTTTAAAGCAGCATGAAACTTGCCAAAACTACATTAATAGCGATCATACTGGACACTCCGAACTCTCATATCCACCTTGTGAAGCTGTCTTGGGCAAAATTATTTCACAAGATAAAACGCAATGCATCAATGTTTATAAATTCGATGAGTACGATAGCTATCCATCATGTGGACTTGAATGGCCGGTTGACACAAAGTTCACCAAACAATTTTTGACGGATAAAAAGGTATTGGCTGCTCTACATGCAAATGACGAGAGGTCTTGGATTGAATGCAGGCCTGATGTGAAATTGGAAAATATCAAAGCAAAGCCCGCTATTGAACTAATTCCTTCTCTGTTGGAATCTGGAATAGAATTGATTCTTTTCAATGGTAACAAGGATTTGATCTGTAATACATTAGGTATCGATAATGTTTTAAAACACTTGCAGTGGGAAGGAGAAACCGGTTTCACAGATGAAGTTCAGATTTTTGATTGGGTTTATCGTGACGACTTAAAATCTGATAAGGAAAAGGTTGCAGGCACAGTTAAATATGAAAGACAATTAACTCTTATTACCATTGAAGATGGCTCTCATATGGTATCATATGACAAGGCACTAATCTCCAGAGGTATTTTAGATATGTACTATGATGATGTCTTACTTGTTCATCGGGATGGTAAAGATACATTGATATCCAGTAGGGACGGTGATATTGATGGTTATCTTGAGGATGATAAATCACAAGATGAAAACAAAGATAACGAGTCAGAAGACGAATCAGAAGACGAAAACGACTCAGATGATGAAAGCGACGGTAAAGAGGGAGATAAGCAAGAGAATAAGCCTGATGACAGTGATGACGAGAGTGATGAGGAAGATGACGATGAAGATGAAGATGATGAAGATGATGATGATGATGATGACGACGACGATGGTGACGATGAAGATAAGAAAGGTGACCAAAACTCCCACCCTTCTCATGGAGATATGAATGGGGGTTTAGATAATGACTTAGAGACAGGTGGTGAATATTATCAAGATGAAGATGAAGGAGGTTCCAATTTCAAAGCTTTTTTCTTGATTCTTTCATTGGTTTCCGCATTTATAATTGTTGCCGCGTTTTACATTTCGGATTACATTAAAAGTCGCAGGCACCCAATTTTAGTTGATGGGGATGGTCGTTCCAGGTTAAATAAATCTGTTACATGGGCATCCGACATAGAAAATGGATCTTTTGATATAGAAGATGATGATCCTGAGTTTGGTACAGAGGGGATGGAAGATAATATGGAGTTAGAAGATGTTTTTTCAATCGATGAGGAAGATGAAGAACAATTGGAAGGAGTCGTCCCAGAATCAACAAGAAAGTCAAAGAAGGGATCAAAAAAGAAAGGAAAATACTTTAGTGTTCCTAACGATGACTCTGCGGAGGATATCGAACTTCAAGATATCGAAAGACACTAGTTGATGCCACAGGAATTGCGTCTACGAACAGCATCAGCACTATTGCGAGCTTACATTGGTAGCTCTTATTTGCATAGGTATGAAGTATAAGACTATAGTATCTTCTTATTTAATAGTGTACCCAATATTACTTTTTCACATTTATATATCAATAATTACAGTTTGGTGACTCATGATCTTATCTTCGGAGAAGTTCCGAAACAAAATCACAGTTAGAATGAAGTAATGATATATAGAAGATGGCACATCGCCCAAGATTGCACTGGCCATTAAAAATTGAAGTATAGTAACTACGACAAGCACATAGTCATGTCCTATATATTGAAATCAAAAGTTAAAGTTGCATTGATCCAGCTGGTGGGATCAACTCCAGATAAACTTGCGAATTTGAAACATGCCAAGGCATTGATTGATAATGCTATGCAAAGAGAGCCAGAAACTAAAATAGTTGTTCTACCTGAATGTTTCAATTCTCCTTATGATGTTACTCAGTTTGCTAAATACTCTGAGGTAATTGAGGATCCAGAAGCACCTTCAGTTAATATTTTGAAAGAAATTGCCAAGACCCATGCCATCACATTGATTGGTGGCTCCATCCCAGAAAGAGATCCAGCAAATGACAATATATACAACACATGTTTAATTATAAATGAAGAGGGGTCTATTATTGCTAAGCACAGGAAGCTGCATTTATTTGACATTGATATTCCTAACAAGATTACCTTTAAGGAAAGTATCACATTAACAGGAGGTGATAAGGTTACTATGGTCGATACAAAGTATGGTAAAATTGGTGTTGGTATCTGTTATGATTTGAGATTCCCAGAAATGGCCATGATTGCTGCTAGAAAGGGGGCATTTGCTATGATTTATCCGGGTGCCTTCAACACTGTGACTGGTCCCCTACATTGGCAATTATTAGCAAGAGCCAGGTCAGTGGATAACCAGATATATACATTACTATGTTCACCAGCTAGAGTTCCAGGAAGTCCATATCAGGCTTGGGGTCACTCTCTCTGCTCTGATCCATCTGGTAAAATTCTTTGTGAAGCTGATATCAATGAGGAAACATTATTCATCGATTTGGACCCGGAAGTTATAGAAACCACTAGAGGTGGTATTCCAATTACGACTCAAAGAAGGTTTGATGTTTATCCAGATGTTTCAAGTAAATGAGAATCTAAAAATAGGTGATACTAAATCCAGTTATGTATTCATTTATAACTCTATAAAAATGTTTAGACCAGTTTAAGAAAAAAAATGCATAATTGCTGTTATCGAGAAAGAAATATGTTTGAATAATGCAAGAAACAAATAAAATAATGTACAAATTTTCTCAGGGAGGACCTGATAACGTTAACATCAATTTTTTAACTGATTTGAGCAGGAGTAAATCCAGGAATCGATAATCTAAGTCTATGTGTGATGGGTAGCTTTGGTAAAATGGCACCAAAAAATGTGACACAACAGTTCCAAATGAAATCCTTGCTGAAAAAGTGGCTACCTCTTGAGTAATGTGTTACTATCAGAAATAGTACAATAGGAACAGAGATTAAGTATTTTCTTGTAGGGGTGAATAATGTCTCACCATCTATCTGTTCCCACATTGTAAGGTTATCATAAGCCCCACCATTAAATTCGAAAGGCGTACCTTTGATCCAGTGGAACATGACATAGGAACCTACAACATATGTGGTATTTGTGAGTGACCAAGCATTCTTGGTAGACATACCTGGCATAACTTTGTACATCCCTGCAAGCAGCAGAATAATCACAACATGTATAATCCATGCTCCTGGTTGATCCATCCAAGTGGCATTCATATTCGTCAGGATATGTTGGTCATTCTCATCCTCAAAAGTTTCTGGTTCAACGTGAGATAATATACTGGAGGAACGTCTTCTTCTGTGGTCCCGGTTAGGTGATCCTATCCTCTTGTTGATTAGGTCCTCATCACTCGAAAGATCTCTCAGTGACTCCGCAAAGCTCGATTGTGATATCGTCTTAGTCAATGGTGGTACGGACATGTTAAGTATTAATAGTTGATGTTTGTCAGAATAAAAAATAATGTTTAAGATGACTCTTCGTTATTGACATTTTACACTTACGACTCTGAAGTGTTTCATCAATGTTATATATAATTTTTTGGAAAAATCCACAGGAGCTACCCGAAACATCAGGTACGAGAAATAGTGCCTCACGATAATCTCCACTCACAGACTATAATCAATTGCAATGTCCTCTTAACTGCATCCTCAAATTGTTGAACAGTTGCAACATCTTTCTCGGTACTAAAACATAAGAAACCCAATTCGATTGTGCCATCGATTGCTTAACCTGCAAGCCGCCAATCGGCGACGTGACTGCGAAATACAAACATTGAGCCAATTATGTTGATGCGCTATTGACAGCATAAGCATGGACACAGGACTACTTCACATTTGACAGCTAGATTGTTTCTTCAAATTACCACCTCATCGCATCGCATTCCCGCGGATTATGCAAGATTTCGCGATGACGTATTTCTCGAGGAAAAACGTAGATCATTTCTTGGCTTTTTAATTCAAGCGGTACCGCTGTTTCTGTGCACGAGGTCATGCCCATCACAAACAAGGAAATTGACTGGTATTGCTGCCTGATATATAAATAACGGGCAGTATCTTCTGGGCCACTCTAATTTGTGAATGCCTACCTTGTGATGTTTTTCAGATAAACCAGTACAAGTTAGAAGTAGTAAAGATGTCTGAAAAACAAGTGAAGTACCCTTGGTGGTATGGTGGTGCCGCTGGTATATTTGCGGTGATGAACACGCATCCATTGGACTTGACGAAAGTGCGGCTTCAAGCGGCCCCAATACCAAAACCTACGATTGTGCAGATGCTTCGGAGTATTTTGAAGAATGAAGGCATTGTCGGACTTTATGCCGGCCTTTCTGCGTCGTTGCTACGTCAATGCACATACACTACCGCCCGGTTTGGTATGTATGATGCTTTGAAAGAGCATGTTATCCCCCGGGACAAACTAACCAACATGTGGTACCTGTTGGGTGCCTCCATGGTTAGTGGTGCATTGGGTGGCCTTGCCGGAAATTTCGCTGACTTGATCAACATCCGTATGCAGAATGACTCCGCGTTACCCTTAGATAAGAGACGTAATTACAAGAACGCTATCGATGGGATGGTCAAGATATATAAAGCAGAAGGTGCAAAGTCTCTTTTCCTCACGGGTTGGAAGCCCAACATGGTGAGAGGTGTGTTGATGACAGCATCGCAGGTTGTCACCTATGATATGTTCAAGAATTTCCTGGTTACCAAGTACCATATGGACCCAAAGAAAAATAGTACTCACTTGACATCGTCACTCTTAGCTGGGTTTGTGGCTACAACTGTGTGTTCGCCAGCGGATGTCATCAAAACTATTGTCATGAATGCTCACAAGAAGCCCGGTCACAATCATGACTCCTCCTTTAAGATATTGATGGAAGCTATAAATAAAGAAGGCCCATCGTTTATGTTTAGAGGTTGGGTCCCTAGTTTCACCAGACTGGCGCCTTTCACTATGCTAATCTTTTTCGCAATGGAACAGCTCAAGAAATATAGAGTAGGGATGCCTAAGGAGGAAGCATAAATATTTTGTAACTGCCAGTTACAAAGTTGTGAAAATTTACAGTAAAATGATAAACAAGCAGATAAATTTCTTGAAATCAGTACACCTTCATTTATTTATATTTTCGTCTTGTTGTTTTATACCAATATTGTACATACTTTTAAGACAGAGACACTGATCTAAAAACCCTTTGAAGAATTGTGAAACACAATTGCATAGTTACTTGGCCTCCCATTATGCATTTGTATCTCTAGCAATAGTTACTATTACCTTGAAATTTGTATATCACTATTAACGTTATAATAAAATTTTTCTTGCCATCCCGACTGCCCCTTCCTTTTCGCATCAAAATCTCAGCAAAAGAATAACGCTTAAGAACTGGTCAGCATTTGCTAATAATTTGGTGGCGTATGTAGGATCAGAAGGCCAGTTATCTAGCGGTTGATTACGAAACAGCTTTTGCCAAGCGAATTCAACGGTATAGGAGTGCTAAAGTTCTCATTTCTATCTTTTTAACGGGTTTATCAACTTTAATTCTCGTGAAAATAGCATAAGTTATATTTCAGGCGATAGCTGTTTTAGAATTTGGAGATTACACTTCCTCTGTATTAAATAATACTGGATTGGCACGAAACAAATACACTAGTGTTTTGGTACACCTTTTTTTGATAGAATATAAGACTATTGTTTACGTTTCGTATTACTTAGGGGCAAGAACATAATATTTACAATGTCTGTTCAGGAATTCGCCCAGATTTTAGAAAACACTATTTTAAGTCCAGACCAAAATGTGCGTCTAACTAGTGAAACGCAATTGAAGAAGCTTTCTAACGAGAACTTTCTTCAATATGCCGGGTTGCTAGCTCAAGTTTTGGTTTTGCCAGAAGCAAAAGTCGAAGCACGTATATTGGCAGCCTTGTCTTTGAAGAATGAGTTGGTATCAAAGGATAGCATAAAGAATCAGCAATTTGCTCAACGTTGGGCAACCACTATAGATCCTGAGTCAAAGCAACAGATTAAATCCAACGCTCTTGCTGTTCTTATGGATAATGAACCAAGAGTTGCCAATGCTTCTGCACAATTAATTGCTGCGATCGCGGATATAGAGTTACCCCGTGGAGAATGGCCTGATTTGATGCAGATAATGGTTGACAATACAAACACCAACCAACCGGAAAATGTGAAAAGAGCTTCGCTGTTGGCCTTGGGATATATTTGTGAAAGTGCCGATCCCCAAAGTCAAGTACTAATGGCCTCATCTAACAGCATTTTAATTGCAATTGTACAAGGTGCTCAATCATCAGAGCCTTCTAAATTGGTACGTTTGGCTGCCTTAAATGCTCTTGCAGATTCCTTGGTCTTTATTAAGAACAATATGGAAAGAGAAGGTGAAAGAAATTATCTGATGCAAGTTGTGTGTGAAGCTACTCAAGCAAATGACACTGATATCCAAGCTGCCGCATTTGGTTGTTTATGTAAGATTATGTCTCTCTTCTATGCTTTCATGAAACCTTACATGGAGCAAGCCCTATACGCTCTAACTATAGCCACTATGAAGTCAGAGGATGATAAAGTTGCATCTATGGCAGTTGAATTCTGGTCCACTATTTGTGAAGAAGAAATTGATATCGCATATGAACTTTCGCAGTTCCCACAATCACCATTACAAAGTTACAACTTTTCTTTGTCTTCTATAAAAGATGTCTTACCAAATTTATTGAACCTTTTGATGAGACAGAATGAGGATCCAGAAGACGATGACTGGAATGTATCTATGTCAGCCGGTGCATGTTTACAGTTATTTGCCCAAAATTGTGGTAACTACGTCCTACAACCGGTTTTGGAGTTTGTGGAGCAAAACATCACTAATGATAACTGGAGAAATAGAGAAGCTGCTGTGATGGCATTCGGCTCTATAATGGATGGTCCGGATAAAACCCAGAGGACCTATTTTGTTCATCAAGCCCTACCTGCAATTCTAAACCTAATTAATGACCCATCCTTGCAAGTCAAGGAAACAGCTGCATGGTGTATAGGTAGAATTGCTGACCTTGTTGCAGAATCTATCGATCCCCAAGAGCATCTACCAGGTGTTATTCAATCTTGTTTGGTAGGTTTACAAGACCATCCTAAAGTCGCCACAAACGCAGCTTGGACTATTATCAATCTAGTCGAGCAACTTTCTGATATGCAACCATCTCCTATCTATAACTACTATCCAGCATTGGTAGATGGATTGATCAAATCAGCAAACAGACCTGATAACGAATTTAATGCCAGAGCATCTGCATTTTCGGCTATGACCACTTTAATTGAATATGCTATTGATACTGTCAGTGATACTTCAGCATCCATTTCTTCATTTGTCATGGACAAACTAGGACAAACAATGACTGTTGATGAAGCCCAATTATCCATGGAGGATGCACAAAGTTTGCAGGAATTACAATCAAATATTTTAACTGTTCTTGCAGCATATATCAGAAAGAGTCCAAATTCCGTGGTAAATGTCTCAGATATGTTAATGGACCTCTTTGTTAAACTATTAAGTAGAAAGAGTTCCGCTTTTATCGAAGATGATGTATTCTACGCTGTATCAGCCCTTGCATCTTCGTTAGGAAAGGGTTTTGAAAACTATTTAGAGTCATTTTCTCCATATCTGATTGGTGCTTTGAACCAAGTAGACTCCCCAGTTGCTATCACTGCGGTAGGTTTTATTGCTGATATCTCAAACTCATTGGAAGATGATTTCAAGAGATACGCCGGTGCATTCATGAATGTTTTGGGTCAATTAATTACAAACCCAGCAGCCAAGAAAGAGTTAAAGCCTGCAGTTCTAAGTGTTTTTGGTGATATAGCCTCCAATATTGGGGAAGATTTCATTCCATATGTCAATGAAGTAATGGGATTATGTGTGGCAGCTCAAAACTCTAAACCAGAAAATGGTACTCTAGAAGCCCTTGACTACAACATAAAGGTTCTTGAGTCAGTTCTGGATGCCTATGTTGGGATTGTTGCTGGTTTACATAATCATCCTGCTGAGTTATTTAATTACATTGGTACTATCTTCCAGTTTTTGAATATTGTGGCTGAAGATCCTCAACTTTACAGTGAAGATTCTACATCCAGATCGGCAGTCGGGTTGATTGGTGATATCGCGGCCATGTACCCAGATGGTAGCATCAAGCAATTTTACACACAGCAATGGATTGCAGATTTCATTAAAAAGACAAGAAAGAACCAAGAGTTCAGCCAATCTACAAAGGATACCGCTAGATGGGCTAGAGAACAGCAAAAGCATCAACTGTCGCTCTGAATGTTTCGATAATAGTTGAATCCTACTAACCGATAAATGTTAAAATGTCAAATTATTCTCTTTCTTTTAGTATCAATTTGCTTTGATACAATACATTTATTACTTCATTTTTTTTTTCTTCTCTTCTCTCTTCTATTCTCCTCTCTGTACTTTATCATCGATTTTTTCCCATCTGTGTTTTTCTATTAATTTTCTCTATGCTATGCTTGGCGTAATGATTAATATTCCCTATATCAGATAATTTCATTATATTGTTGAATATGATCATTTGTTTGAGTATAGTTATCTAATCATTTACTACATCTCTTTTTAATAATTATTCTGCATTTTTTCTCTTTCTCTTTCTTTCTCTCTCACTCTTTCTCTCGTTCTCCCTTATCTCTCATCTGAACTTCATTTTTTATAAATTGTCATCTTTCTAACACTTTCAACATTCATTAGTCCAATGTGCAGTACTGAACTCTGATTGACACTACTATATTACATCATTGGTACATATCAGCTGGAAGTGGGCAGTTTTCTGAAATTATTCATTTATTCATACAATGTTAATATTCTTTTTACCAAATTTGATAGACATGTACAAAGAATTATATACTACTTAAAAGACTGCATTATTTATGAAAACGTCAAGAACAAATATATCATTGCAAATACGTTAATGGATTACAAATATACTCATATATTGCGTAGTCTTCAATCTTATATGCACGTGAGATAATGTAATACGCCAATTATAACGGTATTGTCAGGACAGCAACATAAGTAGTCAAATTACATGAAGTATATAGTTAGCATAGTTCAACAAATTCTACTGTGTATCAAAATCAAAACAAACTGACCCCCAGGAAACATGGGTAAAAGAGCACCATTGTTCTAAACTAGTGGTAATATCCATGCTAAAACCGACACTCTACAGCACTCCTTGTTTTGTAAATTACTCAATAAATATATTGAATATTAATATGCAAATGAGAAAAATCTCCATGGAATTCCATGGAGTTAAAACGGACCCGTATAAGTTCTTATGCTGTCCTTGATACCTTCCTGGTTTCGTAGAATTAGCAATCTGTTAAGGTAAAAATGTTTTTAACCCTCTTCACTCTCCCCCCCCCCGTTATCAACACTTATACGTCCGATGATAAACACTGTATTGGGTGTCATCTTGCAGAGAGGAGTCTGAACGATCTTTTGCTCTCTATCAAGTTCTCCGTCCTCTGAGCTTTCAGGATCCCACGGAATCGCAATTACATAAGTTGTGCTGTGAGCATTTACAGTGAAGTGATATTAGAATTTATAATCCGGACGTCCTCAGTGAGTCCCAACTAATAAACCTGTCCGAGTTTCTAAGGATCAAAGGCAATTTTTTTTTGATTGATTTTACATCACAATATCGAAGCAAAGTACTTACGAGAGGTCTTTCCTAGTACAGCTAGCATTTGATAATTTGCTAGGGCAAAAAGAAATTTATCTTGCAACCCGTAAAGTCCACGGTATTATAGAGGATTTCACCCGCATTCACTGTTGAAAGCACTGCTTACATAGTGCAAATCCGTTTAATTGACAGAATTGTACACAGTAGAATATGCCTAGTAGATTAAAGTTTAATAGGAGAGCAAACCCCCTCCGTTCTTACACATAACAAAAAAAATGCATGTACACAAGCAGACACAATTACAAATTGCAAACAAGTCAGCAATGTATATATATGGAACTGAAACGCAGAACCACAAAACTGTCTTGCATGTAAAAGTCACCGCAAGAACATCGAACATAATAATAAAAGATGCAGGTTTTGAATGATATATACAACGGAACACTAAACACCATATCTATAACAGGTTACAACAGCGTCAAGAGCGTTGTCATAGTGTCCTCCTGGATGCTTAGCCCCGTGAAATCACTGTGCTACATGATAGGTGGTAACGGTGCTGATGAGACAGCTTCGAATGGCTCATCCAACTCATCCTCTTCGTACCAGTTAAAGGGTGGAATGCCAGCTACAGTTGAGCCAAGATCCAATCATACTGTAATAACACGCTATGATCTGATAGACGCAGCAGAGCGTAGAGAGCGTGAAAGATTGGAAAGGAAGAGGAGAAGGAAGTCCAGGTCTGATAATTGAACACATTATACATGCCGACACATGGAAGGATAAAATCATAAAACAAAATTAATACACTATCATATATTCACGACTATTTTTACGATTTCATTTTTAGAGTACTTTTATACACATTTTGCATACATCTCTTAATATAATAATATTTTTTGCATAGCTTATTTATAATTGATTTTATTCTTTGATCCTTGGTAGACAGCTTATATTTCTGTATGTAGAAGACAGGGGTATGTAAAATATGCAGAATATATATTGTATTGAAAGTAGACTTTGGTTGCTACTTTCATAAAATTGGTATCTTTCTAACCTGGTTGCAAAATGGACTGAAAGATATTTCAACTAGTTCATTTCTAGTAAAGTCTAGCTTGGGTAAGTCCACACAAGAGAGAGCCATAAAGTAACCGTAAAGAATTCTCAAGGTGCTCTCATGTGCAATGACAACGATGTCATGGCTGGTGTGTTCCATTTCCAAGAGCAACGGTTCCATTCTAACTGCAAGATCGTGATATGATTCAGCCCTAGGGAACCTAAAGTGGTATCTGTCTCTGCAGTACTCTTTGTACTCCTCAGGGTATTCTTTAGCTATCTCATCTTCAGACATATCTGCAATAACACCTGGGTTGAGTTGTTTCAGTTGGGATCTTTGTCTAACATTGAAACCAAGATCTTGGAAAGGTTTAGCGGTATCATAAGTTCTCTTTCTTGGGGCTGTCCAGACAAGTAGCTCCTTCCTTATATTGTCGATTACGTGGTGTTCTGGCAACTGCTTACTATAGTCGCCGTGATGAATCTCACTTATATCTTCCTCGCGCTCTCTGTATTTTCTAATTTCAGCGATACGGTTCAAAATTAAGGTCGTCAATCTGTTAGAGTACTCAATACCTTCTTCATTCAATTGCTCATCATCCACATACCTGTCTTTATCACTTCTCCCACATCTAGCGAAATACAGGCACCCTGATTTTTCTTTCATATTCATTAAGAAGAACACAATCTTGTGAACCAAGTAACCGTAATCATTGTTATGAACAGTGATCCTATCACCGAGGTTAATGTACTTAACAAAACTTAGGTTCTCATCTGCACTCATAGTTTCGTACAGGTTCTCGTTTATCATGTATCTCTCCATGTAGTCCTTTGTGGCCTCTTCCTTTGTGAAGCCTTGGTAGTCAAAGGACTGCAGGGCTACATCAATATTGTGGTTAACTAACCGCTTGTCAGTCATTATCGATTCGATGTACAAAACTTTGACACCAATTTCGGCAAATTTATCGTGTATAAACTTCCTATCGTACTTTCTAATGTTCAAAGCGTCATAGACCGCTAGCTGGCCCTTCGTTTTAGTAAAGAAGTTGTAGATGTCTCCGTAAATGTCAGCCAACAGCTGCTTTCTGAACTCCTTACCGTCCTCTGTTCTTGGTACCGCAGACAGGAAGTCAACCGGTAAGAACCCACTAGCCTTCCTGTACTGAGACAAGTGGAAAGACTTGGTTCTCACGCCGAGCCATCTCGTATACCTAGTGATGGCCACGGACAGCAGGGTCTTGGAAGTTGCAGGCAAACCCACCAGTACTACCAGGATCTTCCCCGCGTGGAACAACCTCCCGGAGTCCGTAGAGTACAGCTGCCCCGGAGACAGATAATCGTCCTCGATATCCACATTCTGGTGCACAGCATCCCCAGCAGGCTTCTTCCGCTCTAACTCCGCATCCAGGGACGCCTGCAACCGCCGCTTTTCCGGGTCAAGACCACCCCACCTCTTGCTCACACGCGCCATGTGATTCCCAGAGATAAGAATCTCACTACCGAGCCCATTCTCTAGCTCCTCGTCATCGCTTCGTATGTCAGCCATATTCTGTCCTTCCTTTCAACGTTCTAGTACACTTTTCGAGACACCAATCTAACCGTCTCGCCACCTACACAATAATTATCAGCTTTGCGATAAACGCTTATCGGATTAACACAGCTAACAAGTCCTTATGATGTCCTGAAGTATTGTTCTCCAATAGCTATTCCAACCCTCGGCGATGAGAATCCGCCAGAATCTCGCAGTTCCCTATTTTCTCGGGTGACTAAAGCTTTATTGGTAGGTGAAGAGCCCAAGCCTCACACAGATACCCTCGCAGCCAAGCACATCCAAGCACATCCAAAAAACATCACCGTTAAAGAAGCAGGAAAGCCGTAAATCATAATATCTATTCCAATATGGAAGTTACCCGGCCTGGGGAGTTGGGTTGTTTCTTTTTCAGCAAAAAAAGGGGTTCGTCTACTGTTACTATATATGTGACGTGTTACGTATATAGGTATAATTTGACATATACTTCCCTCGGTTATCATTTTTTACCAGTAGTGGGTCACATGTTCACGTCTTGATTCGTTTTACTATGCGCTGCTACTGTTATCTATTGCCTGGATGGGTTATGGTCTGCATACAAAGCATTTTTATTTAACGCAGTGCACTTGGCATCGGCTATAGGAGGTTAGTGCAATTAATGGGTTTCTGTTCTGGGGGAATTGGTGTGATTAGTGAGTGTTGGCAGCACATCCCATTTCAACAATGGATAAATTGCCGTTGTTGCCGTATGCATTGGGAGGCTACACAAAATATATGTGAATAGATGCTTAAGCTCTTCTTCTATTTGCTATGTAGTTTACATAAAAGAGGGGTTGATTTGGTTATAGAAATGTGGGGGTGATAGAATAAAATATGATAACGAAAAAAAAAAAAATAGTCTGTACGCCCACCCGTCCAGGTCTCTATACTTGTAATGATGTTAAAAGGGAATTTATTTTATTATTATTATATCATTTCCTATTTCATACTGATAACGACATGTGTGTGTGGGTGAGAAAAAGAAAATATAACATAAAAATCTATTTTCCTTCCTCTTTGTGGTTCTTATTTTTTTTTTAAAAGAAAAATCCTTAGTATCGGTTGAAATTAAGAAATTTATTCTAGCTTACCACCTCTTCTTTGGATCAAGTTCTTTCTGTCCTTGTCCAAGTGCAACTTGGTGATGACAACCTTGGATGGGTGCAAAGCAATTGGAACGGAAGCACCGTTGGACTTTTCCTTGGTGACCTTGTCAACTAGAATAGAGAACTTCAATCTGTAGACGGAAGAAACCTTACCTTCTTGACCCTTCTTGGAACCACGGGTAACCAAAACTTCGTCGTCTCTTCTGATTGGCAAAGCCTTGACACCGTATTGAGCTCTCAATTCCTTGGACAATGGAGCAGACAATAGGACACGACGCTCAGAGGAGGAAGCGGTGAAGTAAGCCTTTCTGGCCTTTCTTCTGTCAGAGGAAACGTCTGTAAAAATTGTAGTAACTCACTTATCTTTTCATCTTTTTTCGTCAATATCAAAATCAAAATCCTTTTTCACTTATAATGTTCAGAAATTTCATTTTCGCCATAGTCACACCTCTAATACACCAAAAGACTTGTTGCTTTCTGCTATATCTGATTCCATATCATAGATCTCAATCATAAATACCATAATAAACCGACTAATACCACAGACGAAAAATCATTCATTATAAGTAAAAGACAAAAAAATTAGCAAGTAATAACATCTATGTTAGTAAAACAATTCTGGAATATCCAACATCAGTGCGCCACATAACCAATCTAAATCTATTGCCTATATCTTCTTAACAGCCTTCATAGATTGGACAGTGCGTTCTTCAAGTAAGTCGCATTTTGCTTCATCATTCTATAACATACCTAGTGATTGCTTAGCCATCTTGTGTGTTTCTATATGTGTTGATTCGGTGCTATTTCAAAAAGACGCCAACTGAAATAAATAACGCTATTATCTAATATACGCAATATGCGCAGGTAATAGGCGCTTTCTATAATATCTAATTGACTGTCCAGTCCTGACAAACTATCAGAGCTGGCCTACAATCTGTCACTGGTAGTACAGAATTGCTAGATGGACTACCTCCAACCTGGAAATTTTGCCAAAAGTTTCAGCTTTCCCACCGCAGCACGACCAGATTCTGCCTAGCACTTTGCAACCCTCTGCCTAGCGAACGAAACTAAGTGAAACTGATGGGAACCCTGGGCAGAGCCAACAGTACCACTGAAGCGAGACGATCGGTCTACCCTGGGCTCGCCTCTTGCTGCCAACACCAGCCCAGCACAGGCCCACTGTTCAGCGAGGCACACTTCCAGGCTCACCAACAAGTGGAACGATCCTGCCTACTCTCTACTGAGGATGACGGAGTAACTAACAAGATGGAAGAGCATATGGGGACATCACGACAATCAGTAACAATTGGCAATACCGAAATCACGTGATAAATTATTTCTAGATTCATAAGGTTTTTTCCGTATATGGAAACATGAAGTACAAGTTTGAAAACCAGTCATCTTATTTGAAACGTTTGGGTGTTGTGTATGGGTGTTCCATTAGCTACAGTCACAAATGTACTCAAGTCGGTATTAAAAGGCCTGTCGGTACTATCTACATATTTGTCGTTAAGGTAGTATAATGGAAGGATCTCTAAGAGGTATGAAACATTACGATTTTATTGAGATTTCTGCTAGAGCTTGAGTCAATTTAACTATGATATAGATTTTTAGATCATTCTTATTAATGTGCTATAAGCAGGACTACTAATGTATTTAGAACAGTAATAACTAGTAATTTTGTGCCACTCAAAGTGTTAGCGGTGGAGGAAATCATTCCGTCTTCCGCTGGTACCGATGTGACTATTTCATTTATCGGTTCCTTTTTAGTTTTTGCAGTTCCTTGGCTAATTTCTTTGAGGATAGATTCACAAGTATCCTTGCGAGTTATGATCGCGCTGTTAAACCTAACGTATTTCGGGTTAGTTGGGCATATGTGATCCTCTAATTTTAATTTGTAGTAAAGCTTACTCAATTGCAAAGACAGCTTTTGATTTACTGAGCAGTCTGAGAATTTTCCATACTTCCCTAATGTACCATCTGTTTTGATATCTGTACAGTCGACTTCCCCACAAACGTAGTTAAATAGAGTCTTGTAATGATCTTGATCGTCATTACTAGGCAATGCCAGGCAAGGTAAAATCTCATCCAAGCAACCACATTTCTCGTCATTAGGTGTCGGTGGTAAAATATCAGACGCTAACCAATTATTATTATGGCTTTTCTCCGGGCAATCAAGTTTGCGAACATTAATGGATTTCCTAGAGACAGCTTGATCTGAAAGATTGACACCCTTAGGGGTTGCTTTCCTATATGCTTTTTTTAAATTATCAAAATCAGGTAGCTTCTCTACTTCATTATTTTTGTTAATTTTAACAACACCATATTGATTTTCCTCCTCAAAATACATATAAACTAAACCGCCAGACCATACAGAAGACATTTTCTTACTGAAGAGGGCGGCTACTTCTGTAAATGGCCTGGGTCTAACCAAGTTACACCCAAATTCAGAGAAAAATACTGGAACAGGGAAGTCGGTAAATTCTTCAGTTCTTTCTTTGTAGCCGCTGGTGCCGTATGTAGAATAGCCACACCACTCATACATATTTATGCCATAGAAATCTGCTGAGTTTTCTCCACATACAAAATATTTGGAAAGATTTATTCTAGTTTCAGCATCGTCATTCGTTGAATAACCTACAGGGATATTTCTATACCCCTTTTGTTGCATATAACTCTTTACATCTCTAATTGCCGCCTTCACAAATGGTGAAGCATCAGTATTATATTTGTCATTGGTCACTTCATTACCAGCAAAAAAGCCTAAAACATTGTTATAAAAATGCATGGCATCAACTACATCTCTATACCTAGTCCATACTTTAACATCCCAACTAGGGTTATTACGGACTATAGATATTTCTGGTTCTGCGAGATCGATGAGCACATATATACCTGCATCAGAAAATGCCTTCATGCATGTATCATGTGAAGAACTGGGGTCAATATGATACACTCTTATTGTATTGATTCCAAGCTCCACCAGATATGGTAGATCACGGAGACATATATGTGGGTCAGCAAGAGGATCTACATATGGTGTACCATCATATAATTCACTACCCTGATCAACTTGCTGTTGGTATGCAATGCCTTTCATAAAAAATTGCTCACCAGTTTCACTATTGAAGAATTTATTGTCTTCGATTTCGATAGTAGGTAACTGCAAAGACCATTTGCGTAATAAGACCTCATCAGCTAGCTGAGCTGATGTTGCTACCACAGACAAAGCAAAATATAATAATTTCTTCATGAGGTATACCAATTTCCCTTGTGTTGTCTAGACACTTATAAAATATTGAAACCTATTGAGGATAATTTCTCCATTATATATTCACCCGCATGAATAAATGAATATTCTTTGAAAAATGTACTACATCTTAATTTATTTTCTATTCTATTAATTGTTTTTGCGGTTCCAAAAGCACTCGACACTTTAATTGGGAGCTTTTTATTAAGTTAGCGCTCACAAAAACTAATCAAGTGTAACAAAGATCAGAGACAAAATGAAAAAAAAGTACATGAAAAATAATAATATGGTTCCTCTTAATATATATAAGGTAAAGAAACTCCTGAAAATATAAAATAACTAAAATACAATACCAAAACGGATTTGCTAGTTGAAGGACGATTAGTCGTAAAAACAGCGGGATATAACCAGTATCTCTATAAATATTTTAAAACCGTCTTCGAACCATGACAAATAAACCCATCAATCAAATAAAAAAACTCTTGATGTAGTATGGAGGTAAATGATGAAAAAAATAAATCTATTATCTTGAACTCGTTTAATATCAAATGATGAAATGTGGAATAAGAATAAACAATAAAATCACGCAAATTATTGAAATGGATTATTTGATTGTAGACCAGGTCTTTAGAGATGGAGTATGCGTGTAGTAATGGTTACTGTATGTGGAAATACCAAAACCAGTATCGTTGTTGCTTACATTTCTTGGTTGCACCAAATTGTGGAAAGTACCAGTTAATTGGTGACCCAAGTCCTTAGCAACATGGGAAGAAGCAACTGCTGGGCCTACGATGCAACCAGCAAATACTAGGAAAACGATAATGTAAAGGGTTAGGTATCTCTTGACCATTCTCTTTCTTAGACGAGATTGTTTCAAAGAATAAATTGGTGGACGGATTTGACGCGATGGCTTTAACCAGAATAACATGATGGAGTGGAACTTGTCAATGGCTGGAATACATAGAACTGGGAATTGGGCAAATAGAATAACATGACCTAGAACGAAATCAGCAGCAAATTCAGAAAGTTCGATGACCTTAGCAGTTAATTCTCTTGTTGGTTGAGTCCAAGCCATGTAACCAAAACCGGAACCGTACCATTTACCTGTCCAGAAGGCAGTGTTTGCATGGTCATTCTTGAATTCTCTAGTCAACATCAAGACAGTCATACATTGGAAGATCAATCTTTGACATTGAATCATAGTAACAACACCAAGCAACATTCTAGTGAAGTTGAAACCTTCAAGAACCCACATGACGATGAAGAAACCAATGTGAACAATGACGGCAATACCGTGAGCAAAACCAGCCATAACTGAACCAGTTCTCTTACAGCACATACCGAACAATGGACCAGAACAACAAGACATACCCAAAACGAAGAACAGAACACCAATATCAATGACAATTGGAGCCAAAGTACAGATGATAATACGTAGAACAGAGTTCACTCTATCGTCATCAGTAGTCTTAACACCTGTTTGGGCGTTAATGAAAGTGAAACCAACAAAACAACCTGCAGCGTAAATAGCATTTGGAATAATCTCGGCTAGAATCAAGTTGGTTCTGTGAGCTCTGCTTGCATCACCTGCAGCCTTTTCAGATTCATCACCAACCAACTTACGTTTGAAACCGGTAATACGAGATCTAGCCATTCTAACGTAACCAATCCAGGAGTTTCTGTGGTATTTACTATTACCTCTAGATAACCATCTAATGTAGTCTCTGTAATCCAAGAAGAAGTCTTCCCAGGAGAATTGATGTGGGTTGAAAATAAATGGAGAGAACAGCAGGGCGGACAGTGAGGCCCAGAACCATAGGAGAGGAGCTTGCCAGTGGGCAACGGTACCGAAAAGCAACATTAGCATTGATCTAGCACCCATGTAAATGGCAGAGCCTGCAAATCTGGAGTACAAAATGGAGAATGGGATACGTGAGGTTGCAAAACCTCTACCAGTAGAAATATAACGAGCACCACCAACAGTCAAATCGCTCAACAAAGCAGATGAGTAGATTTGACCAGCAAACACTTCAAACATTGGGGATAGGGAAAGAATGTGACGGAAGAATCTTTGGGTAGCCTTCCACAGACCACGTTCAATCAATTCTTGCACAACAATAGGAACAAAGGCAATCCAGAAAACAATGAAAATAGATAATGTGTAACGTCTGACCCAGTCAATAGCTGGAGAGAAGTTGTAACAACCAATTGGATACAATACATCTGTCTTTGGCTTGTTCTTATCGTAAATACAAATAATAGATTCGTGTGCAAGAGCGTGTAAATTAACCAAAGTCAACATAAACATTTGAAGAGACAATTGAATGAACAAGTTATTCAAATGGAAACCAGGGTGCGCATAGTAGAAAGTCAAGAAACGGTCAATTGGAAGTTGTGTACCTAGATAGTAGTATTCACGGGACAACATTTGTTCACCCATACCAGCACCAATCTTAGTTGTGAAATTCAAAATTGTACCAAAACCTAAATCTCTACCTTTACCACATTGATAATATTCACAGTGCTTAATACGACCACCACGTAATAGGGCATTCATACCGGCGTAAATATCTTCGTTCAAATGTAAACCCTTTTGAGCCTTGGATAGACCACTTCTTGTTGTCATAAACGTAGCATTGATGAAATCCGGGTGACCATAATGCAGTTTACCACCAATTTGAGCCAATGTACGAGCAAAAAGAGTACCAAATGTTTGTTCTTTACCAGCGGCAACATCACCAAGAACACCAGAGTTTTCAGAGAAAATATATTCTCTGGCACCAACAATAGCAACTGGGTGATTTGTGTTTTGATCTTCGTATTTTACACCTGGAGAGTATGGGTACACTTGTTCAGCATTCAATTCTTCAAATTCAGCAAGAACAGATCTAATCTTCAAACATTCTTCCAAATAGTTGTCTTGGTTAGCATCGATCAATTGGATATATTCACCTCTGTAGAAAATCAAAGCATGGTTCTGGTTATCAGATTTACCATCACCAAGAATAGGGTTACCAGACAGTTGGACTCTGAACTTAGGACGTCTACGACCATTCTCCAAGATTTCACAGTGACCGTCAATCAAGGCTGAGTAAATTCTTGGTTCTTCACCTTCGTTTAGTGGAGGTTCTTCATCCAAGTAAGCAATTTGTAGATCAGGGTAAGCTCTCAACAAGAATTCAGCGTTTTCCAGTTCATGTGGTTTAAACTTAGCCAATCTTTGCATAGAAACCAAGAACTTAAACTTTCTTCTAGCCATTTTTTCCAATTCCCTTTCAAGACCTTCGGCATTACCACCAAACATTTGAACAATTTCAGGGTTTTCGACACGGTATAGCAATTTGATAGCTCTAGCATAGTTCATAAAACCAGAAACAGTACGGTACAAAGTTTGGGATCTCAAAGAAGCCCAAATACGTGTACGTAGAGTATATTCAGGAGCAGCAGACTTGAAACCAATACAGTAGAATGGAAGATCATCAATTTGGTTCTTCAATGCATCTTCCTTCTCAGGATCTTGATCATCCATACCTTCATAAGCAGCAGTCTCTTCGGCCAAGATTTTGGTGTCCTTAACAAAACATTCCCATTCAACTGGGTGTAATTGCTTCAAGTATTCCAATAGAGTAACTCTGGAGAATTGGTCGTCCTCTCTGATAATTTCTCTCAAAGACAACAAAATTCTTTCAGCATAGTGAGGAGTCAAAACGGTAAAAGTTGGCATGTTGTCAACTGGCAATGGTTCTGGCATTGGGGTGGCCAAGGATTGGGCAAAGAAAGAAATACGACGTTCAGCTTCAGAGTTTCTTGGGAAAAACTCAGTTTCAAAGTTGTTATCATCCTGAGAAACAAAGAAAGTTGGGGCTCTCAAAGTTCTCTTACCTTCAATTTCAGATGGAACTTGATGGTATAATAACTTTTGGACATGGTCAATGGCAAGCAAATGTTCTCTGTACATTGAGATAATGATAGCGTTCCAGACTTGGGAAATTAAAACCTTTGGCTTGTATTTGATTTCCATATCAGTAGTAGCCAAAATCTTGGAGTAAATTCTCTTTGGCAATCTAGTGAAAATGTTTCTCCATGGAGTCAAAATAGAAATACCCAAGTAGAAAGATTTACCAACGGAAAAGACAGTGTTGACAACAATGTACCACAGATAGGTATCCAAGAAGAACAGAATAAAATCGGTAGCAATCATCAAACCCAAAACAATCTTTGATTGATGTCTACATAGCTTTGAACCCCACCAGTATTCACCAGTACATCTCATGGTAGTGGTAGACAAAATTCTGATTGGATCTCTTAGAGATAGAATCAAGAAGTAGTATGATTCAGCGTACTTAGCAGCAAAAACAGTAACCCAAACCAGGTAAGACAACCATCTGTCAAGACCATGCAAAGGTGCAAAGGAGGCAGTGAAGGTTTGAGAAGCGACGTAACGTCTGGTAGACTTTTGCATGTAGGACGTGAACAGACCACCCAATGGCATGACTGAGAAAAATAGCAATGTAGCGACTGCAACAAAGAACATGACCGCAGCAACCGCGTGGCCTGCCTTTGATTGAACAGTGTCCTTTTCATAAGCGAATACAAAAATAATTGGACCCAAGTTAACTGCAAAAATCAAACATAAGAACCAAAATCTACGGGAAAGATGTTGAGCGCCTGCCCATTTTCTTGGAACAAAAGACCATTCACAGATTGTAGCTAGAAGTTGGATGAAACTGGCAACAGTACCACCAAGAGCAGCACTAGCCCATTTGTAGGCAGCTGGTGGTTGATTGTTGACCAATTGTTGATAGTTATGTGTGTAGAAAGTTGGAGAGTTGTAGGCAACGTACATCCAGAAAATGGTAACGTGCATGATCCAAATACGGTTAAAGTTTGTGATCATGTGGAACCAAGAACGGGTTTCTTTGTAAGTCTTGAAAAAAACGTCATCCCAGCTAACCTCACCTAATCTCAAGTAACGTTCTTCAGCTGGAATCTCGATCAACTTAGTGCTGTCTTCGAAGACAATCTTAGCGATACCTTCTGGATACCAGAATAGCTGGTTAACATCATCATAACCAATGACCTTGTGGTGGTCCTTTTCACGCTTAACGTAACGACCGTCGACAATTTCGTAGACTTGGTTTCTGATGAAACGGTAAAGTGGAGTGATAACTCTGTTCAAGTAGTCACCTTCTGGCATTGGCTCGGTTCTCTGTTGGCATAGAGGAGAGTTCAAGTAGTCAGTGGCACACTTGTAAATGAAACACAGACACTCCGAGGTGAATCTCACTTGGTTAGCTTCACCCCAGATCAAAAGGTATAGAGCGATTTGACGAACTCTTTCGATTGGAGTTAAGGCATTCATCTTAGTCTTCCATCTGAAATCAGCGGCTTCTAAAGAGTTGTCACCTTCCAGTTTATTTAGAATGTCTTCAGCATCCTCTGGATTGGCCTCCTCCATGGCCTTCTTATTCTTCTTCTTGGCCTTTCTGGCCTTTCTGGATAGTTTACCCAAGCTCATGTTTCTGAAACCGACTTCATCATCCATATCTAGTTGGGCGGCGAAGTACCATTTCTTGTAGTTGGCTGTATCACCACCGATATAATCAGCGTGCAAAGACAGCAAAGCTTGGTCTGGAGCCATTCTAGAAGTTCTAGAATCTAGAAGAGTCATGAAGTGGTCGAACATGTTTCTCATGGAGTCTCTTTGGAAACCGAATTTGTTCGTTAGGTCAATGAAGACATCCTCGATCTGTTCGATTGGCACTGGTGATTGGCTGTCTGCGGTCCATGCTGGGTATGGATCGTTAGGCAACGCCATAGCGATGGCATTAGGATCGTAAGCAGACATGCCATTACCATATATAGGAGTTGAGGATCCAGAGTTTGGATCGCCGTTGTAACTCATTTGAGATGGCGTGTATTGACCAGATTGGTTCATGTTCTGATAGTCGTAACCTTGCACACCAGGAGGGCCGTAACTGCTGAAATCAGAGAAGTTCTCCATGTCTTGGCCCATCATGTTTGGAGGTGGTGGTGGTTGGTTGTAGTAGTCACCACCGCTGATGTTTGGGTCGTAGTAACCTTCGTCACCGTACATGGCTTGACCATTCTGCTGGTCTTCCGGTTGGTAATAACCTTGGTTATTATCATAGTAGCCCTGATCGGACATTTGTTGTCCGTTATTATTGTAAGACATAGCGAATGTATATCAAACAAGAGCAAAAAAAAAAGATAAAACTCTAGAAATGAAAGAAAAGGCAAAGATAAACTTTTTTTTTAAAATAAATTCTAAGCGAATGTGAATTTGTTATATCTTTTCTTCCTTTGGTATTTGATCTTTTTTTTTCAGTCCTTTCTTTTCAAATATATTGCTACTTTTCCTAAGCGATAGGGAATTAATAGCAAGATTCGAAAAGACCCTTTACCTTTTAAATGAAAGGATCAAGAAAGAGAAAAATCAGAAATCGAAATGTTCTAATACTTTTTTTTTTACAAAGAAAATCAAATTGTAATTGTTTGCTCCCATTTTATTAATTCTTTATTTAAAATAAAAAAAAAATCATGAGAATAATAACATGTTTTTTCGGATCAAATTTTTTTTTGCAATTTTAGATTACTTTCAAGCTATTCTCTACTAAAAATTACCACCCTTACACACAATGCAGTAACAAATACTCGCACGGTTCATGCAGTTTCCCAAGCTTCTCTGTTTCTTGTAATTTACAATTTTTTTTTTATTATTAGAGGGACTAAGCTGATACACGAAGAATAGAAAAATTTCTTTTAATTTTTTTAAGTTACAATAACGCGTCCCTCCATTCAACAATATGGCGTGCTGTAAAGGAGCTCTCAATATGTGGTAGATAGTTCGAGCAAGTCAAAGCAGCATGGGGCACACAGAATTATAGATCCATATTGGCAAAAAAAAAGAAAGAAGATCTGTTCTGTTTTCTTTCTTTTTGGAATGTGCGTATATATCTCGGCAGGAAAAAGGAATTCCTAGATCTCAGAAAAAAAGAAAAAGCAAATATGTTTTTCTCTACAGACGTCTCTTTGCCACCCAGCTACCACAACTACTCCCCCCCCTCCTTCTCTGCATCATTTGCCTTCTCCCTCCCTCACCTCTTGCCGCAAACCACCCCCTCTACGGCCATTATCTCATGGATACGGGAACTATCCCTTTCTTTTTTTTCTTTCCCCCTTTCAAATAGATCCGTCTCTCGACTGGTTGCAGGTATTTGACGCAGATATAATAATAGATCCAGATCTCCCCCCCCTTCTATCTCTAGGAGACCGCGCATTGAATCTTAAACGCACTAGTGACCACACATAAAACTACGGCATTTTCTCAGTCTTTAGCCAGACAGTGCGTAGAAAGAATGATGGAAGAAAAAAAAAGAAAGAGACGCGGTTTTCTGTAGGGCATTGTTACTAGCGAAAAGTACAGTCTCTCAAACCCCTGTAGAAAGAACAGAAAAAGCAATTTCTACATAAAATAGAGATGGCTGGTCAATATGTGTATAGAAACCAACACTTGAGAAGTGGGCTACGGGGTTTCTCTCAAGCTCTCTCACAAGTTGTGTTAACTATCCTTGCCCTTGAGTTATGAATTAGACACCAATGGAACCGGAAGTGAGTGGAAATCGATTTGTGGGGAGAGTTATGTGTAGACGCGTTTTGCGATCGTGTCTTGTGTACTTATGAGCCACGGGTTAGAGAGCTGAATTTTCGCGTTTTCTTCTTGGTCCAGGGCTACTGCATTTTCTATCGTAACCGAACAAGTGAGAATTAGAAACGCGAATTGCAATCGCTTCAGTGTTCCTGGAATGGAGGGGGGGGATTGGGTGATAGGAGAAGCAATATGGATTACGCGTCAAGGATCGGATATTGAAGTTATATGCTACCATTAACAGTAACTTCCGGCAACTACAGATTTGTAACGATTGCATAAGGAAAGAAAACGGAAATACAGGGTTTTATGTGTGTTGGCTATGCTATGAGCTACGTAGATTCTTAAAGACCTTTATAATTCTTCGCATAAGAGTGTGCTTCTTGAACCAATTTTGCAATTGAGATCTTTTCCGATGTTTGATGGCATTTCCACTGTGGTATGAACATGAATTAAACACACTCATCCACTCCAAGGGCCTATGAGTAAGCTCCTGTGTGTGTTCGTCCTGTATATTGCTGTCCTCTTGGGATGTCCCCACGGAATGCACAGTGGCAGTGCTGCGGATGAGATCATCCAAAAACAGCAACGCCACTTCGTATTTGTTAAACTTCAGATCTGTGTCCTCTATCTTTGTGCCTTGTATTACGTCCTCTTTGGTTTTGTTCTCGATCAGTCGAGTGCTGAGCTGCTTGGCCCACGTATTACATCTACATCTAAAGCCGAGGTGTTCACTTAAAAGCGAACCGTCCTTGGCATTGACCAGATCAAGGATCACTTGCCTTATACCTACTACACTCTCTCCTGAATTGCTTTGAACTGTACCTTTGAGTAGCCACTCACACATAAGAAGAAAGCATGCCTCGTCTAAGTTCTGGTATAACGCCTGTTGCGCCATTACAATTTTCATAAACTGTACAAAGCACTTCTTACTGACCAACAGTAGCGTACTGAGGACTATCTTGCGAGTCTCATTCCTGTAACCAATTTCGACATTCTTACCTTCACCAATGACTGTAAACTTCAAACTGGAAAGTAACGTTATGGGAAAATAATTAAGCTTACTCCATCTGTAGTATATGCGAGACAGCACTGAGTCAGGGTCCTCTACTAACATAGTCATGTTATATCGAATTTTATAGTTACTATGTGTGTGGTCCTTATGTATCTCTTCTCTACAAAGCGCTCTGATGTGGTCAACCCATATGAACTCTATTAGTATTTCAATAAGGAACAGGAATTTGTTGCTGTAGTATGAATTCACAGTAAACTTGCTTTGTGATGCGTTATTCACTTGTTCAAGCGTGCGAGTAAGCTCAACTGTCATCGGCACGATACAGAGCGCTATCATATATAGATTGTCATGCAGAGTGACGCATTTCCTCTGTTCGGTAACACTAATTATTTGTTCTTGTATGATCTCTATTAAATGTGGTAATGTATGGGTGTCAATTTTGGAGTTGGATACATGCGTAGGAACCTTTAGAAGGGCATCAAATTTACGCCGGCTCAAACTCTTCGAATCGAAACGCAATGAATAATTCACCACGCTTTCTGTCTCAGTAGATAAGTAGAATGTACATCTTTTTTGACCGTCTTTGATAGGGCGCTTATGGTATTTGATGCTAGGAATGTTCTCGTGCTGAACCGATAGGACATTCATATCTGCGGGCGGGATCTATTGTATATTTACGGTATATAGGTGGCATGGGAGCAGAGCTGACTATGAAATAGTATATGACAGGCTGCTACTATTTTTAAATTTTTGGTATATTATTGTTGATACGTGTGTGGTGAATTCTACTTGCGCGCCATTGATATATGACACAATAACATATTGAATCGAGACAATACGACCTAAACGTTAAATAAATGATATTTAAATAATGGATGCCCACGACAACAAAAAGAACACTAAAAAAATTATGATGAATATAAGAATTAAATTAATAACTCAAATTGTACATATGAGAGTATACATCCGAAATGTTGCTAAGAAACTACAGAAAATTAAGGTCTAAATAGTAAAAAAAAAATTGTAAATTTGTTAATTTTTAAAATTGAGATTAATTTCCTTAGTCGAACAAACCGAAACCCATGTCGTCATCGGATTCGTCTTCTTCTTCAGCAGCAGCTTCTTCAGCTGGAGCAGCGTCACCGGAGGCAGCAGCGGCAGCTGGGGCAGCGGAAGCGTAGTTCTCTGGGTTTTCGATTCTGTCGATCAATTCTTCAATTTCTGGGTAGTGGTAAGAAGAAGCGATAGCGACGGCCAACAAGTTCTTGTAGTTGTTGATCAAAGTGTGACCAACAGATGGCAAGGTTGGGTAACCGGCAGCCAAAGAGATAGCAGCGACGGTGGTGACGGCAGAGACGAAGTGGGAGACCAATTCTTCGTCGGTGATATCCAAGATGGTGGATGGGAAGACTTGACCTTGGTCGTAGACTTGGACAACAGTCAAACCGTAAGTGAAAGGAGAGATGTTCAACAAGTTCAACAAAGAGGCTTCAGATGGACCGACTCTGTTACCGGCTTCAACGACCTTAACGTCAGAGACAATTTCAATGGTACCTCTGGCAATCTTGGTTGGGACACCAAGAGCTTGGAAGAAAGAGGTCTTACCTGGTTCCATACCGGTGTTCATGGCCTTAACCCAGATGTCTTCTGGAGCGACAGCACCAGATCTAGCTGGAGCGGCAACCTTGTTGGCGACAATGACTTCCTTGATGTCCTTTAGGGATTCGTTGGTGAAAATGAAACCAACGTTACCCTTGATGAAAGGCAACAACTTTTCGTAGTCTGGCAAGTCAGAGATGAAACCTCTGATAGCTCTTCTGACCATGGTGTTCTTACCCATCAAGACAACACCTCTGCCTCTCAAAGCCTTTCTGACTTGGTGCATTTGTTGGGAAGAGACATTGTCAACACCAACAACAAAGATGGACTTGTACTCTTCCAAGTACTCTCTCAATTTAGCGAAGTATTCAGCCTTCTTTTCACGAATTCCTCCCATGATCAACTATTATATATGTGCTAGGATGTTTAAAGGTATTCCTGATTGGTTATCTAGGAGCTCTATTAAACGCCCAACAAAACAGAACCTACAATAATTTGTTTAAAAACCATTTTTCTTCAAATACAAATTCTATTGGTAAGGAGCAAGAACAGAGAGATACACAATTGACCAAGCATAGCACCGGTAAGTTAGTGTGTTGTTGCGTGAAAGTCCAAGTCAAAGTGAAAGAAAAAAAAATTTCAGTTCTTGTTTCGCCCGAATTCGTTCTAACTTTTGAAATTTTTCACACCCTTCATACGGAAGTCATGTGTAACATAGTCTAATACGTGCAGAATAAGTGTCTCGATAGCCGAAATCAGCATACCAACTGCCTATTTAGGCAATTTTGTTTTATCCTTCTCCCCCCCCAAAACATTTAAATTTATCAAAAACCAAATTCGATGATCTGGGAAACTTCAATTGAAACATTGGGTGTCCGGATGTACGTAATCTGTGATACAAGTCCCAAAAAAGCAGTCACATATTTTACAGTTGTATATATAACACTACACGTTACATCATATGATATGATACGTGTATGGTAACATTTGTTTTAACACTGTGTACGGCATGTCATGCCTCTTCTTCCTCTCTTCCTCTCCTCTCCCCCCCACTGCGAAAATAGGGTCTCTTTTACCCTCCCCACTTCCCAGCACTGTGCCATCGCATACCTACAAACTAAAAATTGACTATGGCTTATACTGGGATAGTATTAAATTGTATAAACCTTGGAAATGATCTCAATTCTACAAGTAATAATCAGTTTAAAGAACAAAACTAATTTATAGAGATAAAATAAAACTGATTGAACAATGTCTGCGCCACCTCCACCTCCCCCACCGCCTATGGCACCGGCTGCCAGTGTGCCAAAGTCGGCGATGCAAGGCAGGGACGCTCTGCTAGGTGATATTAGGAAAGGTGCGAAGCTGAAAAAGGCTGTTACAAACGATAGAAGTGCGCCCATACTGTCCTCGGGCGGTGTGTCTTCTGCTCCCTCCTCTGCGCCCTCCGGATCATCCGCACCTCCAGTGCCGGTTTCTATACCTGGCGGCGCTCCTCAGCTGGGTGACATTCTCGCGGGCGGGATTCCTAAACTAAGGTCAGTGAGCGGGTCAAATGCTCCTCCTGGCGGTGCTCCACCTATACCGGGAGCTCCACCACCACAGCAGGCACCTAAAATGCCATCCGGGAGACCGAACATGCCCTCCGGTAGACCAACAAACAGAAGTCATCAAAAGAAAAGCTCGATATCGTCAATTGCTTCTTCTGCCCCTGCTCCTCCTTCAGCTCCACCTCCTCCATCAGCACCTGCCCCACCATCAGCACCATCTATGCCTTCGATGAGACCCCCTAAGCACGAATCAAAGACTCAAAATCAAAATAGTATACCGTCAGCACCAGCGCCACCGGTGCCTGGTGCTCCTCCAGCACCACCTACATCTGCGCCTTCTATACCTTCAGCTCCAGCTCCAGCACCACCACCAGCGCCTCCAGCACCACCAATGGCAGCAGCACCACCTGCACCACCAGCGCCTCCAGCTCCTCCTATGAACTCGGCGCCTTCTGCACCACCTGCACCACCTGCACCACCCGCGCCACCAATGTCGTCAGCACCATCTATACCAGCCCTCAATTCCCAAAGCGATAACTCCCCAGCATCAAATCCACCACCATCCATACCAGGTGGTCTGCCATTCCTGGCAGAAATAAACGCCAGAAGATCTGAGAAAGGTGTTGTAGATGATAAAACAGTTTCACACGCTAGTAACAATGCCAGTACAAGCACAAACAGGGCACCATCTCCTCCATCCGCCCCTCCTGCACCACCAGTGGCATCTGCACCATCAATTCCATCAGCACCAGCACCTCCAGCTCCACCAATTAGTTCAGCCCCATCGATACCATCAGCGCCAGCCCCACCGGCCCCACCAGCTCCTCCTATGGCTTCAGCACCACCAGCACCACCAGCACCACCAGCTCCACCAGCTCCTCCTATGGTATCTGCACCTCCGGCACCACCAGCACCCCCTGCGCCCCCGGCTCCTTCTATGACTTCTGCTCCCCCGGCACCTCCAGCACCTCCAGCGCCAGCTCTACAGGCGGCAAAAAGCATGAAGTCATCTTCGCCGCCACCTGTTTCATCTGGCCCGTTACCATTCCTGGCCGAAATACAGAAGAAACGTGACGATAGATTTGTGGTCGGAGGCGACTCTAATTATTCCACAAAGGTTGAACAGACAGATATACAAGGCGCAGCAGGTAGCGCGCCAACAACTTCTGCTCCCCCTCCACCTCCAGCTGGTGGTGCAGGCATGTCTTTCATGAGTGAAATAGAGTCCAAATTGAAGCATTCACATCACGAGCCTGCACCTTCATCTGCAGCACCACCTCTTCCTCCTTCTGCTCCTCAAATACCTACGTCAACCGCACCTCCAGTTCCCAGTGTAAAAGCAAGTGGTGAAAGTCATGGCGCTGCTCCAAGTAACTCTTTCATGTCTGATATCGCTGCATCCTTAGCTGCAAGAAATAACCATGGAGCTGACGCACCAGCTGTCCCATCTGTACCACCACCACCATCTGCCCCTCCTGCACCTTCCGCACCTGCTCCACCATCAGCTCCTGCTCCGCCATCAACCTCAGCTCCTGCAGCTCCACCTCCACCACCTTCCGCTCCTATGACTCCTGCAGCCCCTCCACCTCCTTCTGCGCCTTCGATGCCAGCAGCTCCTCCACCACCTTCCGCTCCTGCGCCATTAACACATTCAGCTCCACCACCACCACCTCCTGCGTCTACAAGCTCACAACAAACTCAATCAACAGATTCTGCTGGTAATATCAAACATAGATTATTCTCTAGTGGAACAGCTGAGAGAAAGGTTAATCAATATACTAATGCTCCTGAAATTGATGTTGGTTCGGTAACTATTAATGGTAGCAGTAGCACTACGGGAACGAAAATTCAGTCAGGAAAGGTAACAGTGGATGACTCAAGATTCAAATGGACAAACGCTAACCAACTCCCTAAACCAAGACCATTTCAAGGCAAGACTAAGCTATATCCAAGTGGTAAGGGTACAAGTGTTCCACTTGATATTTCCAGTTACGCCTAAAATTCATTCGATGAGCCAATTTTATTAATGATAAATTTTCTATAGTAACGCAATAGGGTTTTCTAGTTGTCTGTGTTTATTTTTATGCTATACCTTTTAATGATTTTCGATGTAATTTTTAAGCTATTTACAATTCTATATTTTATCCTAGAGTAATATCGTTACTCAAACTTGAAGGATGCGAGATTTACTCATCCCAACCATCTTTCCAGCGTTTCTCCCAGAAGTCACAGTTGAATTTTGGTTTGCCAAGTTTCACGTTGACCTTATTATGGGCATCACACATCCACCTACCGAGTTCTTCTCGAGAACTAACTTTTGGAGCATTCTCTCTAATATACTTCTCAAAGTCAGCAGCACACCAATTACAAGGGTATATGTGTGAGAAAATGTTCAGGAATTGGGACATTTCTTTCTGCTGAGTCTCTGAAGGAGTTTTTGGGTATTTTGCAGCAATGGAGTGTAGTAGAGACCATGAACTGGCACCGAGCTGCTGAACATCAGGTGGATCAATCTTCTTGTAAGTCTTAGAGCCAGGGATCAACTCCTCAGCAGAGTTATCGGTAGCAGCCATTGCAGGTATCACTGATCCAGCCTTGCTAATTTTTCCAGTAGCAAATTTAAAGTCTAATAATGTATTACAAGATCGACAACTATAAATAAATGGTTAGTAATAACGCCTATTGTTCGCTTAGTCATTGCAAATGTGCCACCTCGATACATACGGTTTCCCGTCCTCGTCATAGATAATCTTTCTTCCTGTCAGTCCTTCTTCTGGAGACATGCCTATATACTATACACTCAAAAGTTGGAATGAGACTGATCAATATTAAGTTACACAGTTTGAAACTCTTGTACTACTTGCTCTTATAATTTGCCATCCAGCTCATCGCATTCTTTCGTGTTTAACGTCTTTAGCGTTAGTCAGCATCAACCAAGATGATATGCACAACAAAGTAGTACGACTGGAAACTGTTAATAATAAGCCATATACTTTATGGAAATCTCTTTCAATTGCAACATCGCATATGATATGAAATTGCATCTGCAATAAATAACTACCGGTATTGCGCTCGTCGAGGTTACTTAATCATTGAATCACACCATCTATGCTCAATTTTTTCGAGAGTTGAAGAGCTGTCTAGTATAATTGTTCATTTTGTGAACCTGGTCTGTATGTTTTGGGTACATACTGCCAAATATACTGACCTGATGTCTATATTAACCAATATACTAAATTTCCATTAATTAGATTCTACGGCTGTTTCTGAGCACACGTGAAAATATCTACTATATCCTGAAAAATTTTGGAAAAATTGTTTTGCGATGAGGTTAGCGAGCTCATCGCATAAAAATATATAGGAATCTGTAGACTACAAATATGAACTATTAATGGTCAAAGTGCTTAAGACATTACTGTGGTAACGAGTATGAGCAGTAAAAGGAGTGGGATCAACATCCCTGGTGTGATACTGGATGAATTGAAAGAGCGAGACTACAGTAATGATGAGAGGTTTAAGCTAGGTAAGCGTAAGCCTAAGGGTCAGTTGAATCGTAAGGATAGAAGAAAGCTGCAAAGGGCTCAGAAGAAGCAAAAGGGCAAGAAAGAAGTTGACCTTGATAAGGTGTTGAAGAAAAAGCCACAGCAACAGAATTCTACTACGAGGGCAAGTGCTAATAAGAAAGATAATCGCAAGAGTAAAGAAGATGCATTACCGTTTTCCTCTGATGATGAGCTATCTTCGGGGGATTTTGATGAGTTTGAGGAAGGTGATCTAAATGAAGAGGAATGGGAGCAACTAAGGGAATTAGAAGGATCTGAACAGGAAGAGGACAGTGGCGTTGAAGAGAGCTCTTCGGATGCTAGTGAGAACCATTTTGAGGACCCAGACGAAGATGAGATAATCTCAGAGGTTTCAGATGAGAGTGAAGAATCGGAGCTTACTGTTGATGAAACCTATGCTCAACTAAAAGCATTAAAAGATAAGAAATCAGGAAATGTGAAGCACAATAAGAGGGCTAGTATAAAGCAGGAGCCTTCCAGTGAGAGTGAAAGTGATGATTCTGTATCAAAACTTGAAGAAGAAGAAACCTTCAGTGGGTCCGATTTGAGTGGTGAAGAAGTAGATTCTGGAATGTCAGTTGAAGAAACATATGCCAAATTGAAGGCATTGAAAGAAGCAAAAAAATGGAACAACCACAAGTTAGAGACCGTAGTTGGCATAGAAGGTGATGAAGATGAGAACTCCGAAGAGGAATATAGCGATCTTCCGGATTCTGAGTTTGACGATGAAGAGGAGCAAGAAGATGATCAAGAAATGACCGTTGAGGAAACAATGAATAAATTGAAAGAACTTAAGAAAATGAAAGATCAATCCAAAAGAACAGAGAATCAATCTAAAAAAAGCGTGAGATTTTCCTCTGAGAATCAAGTAAAAGTATTTGAATCCTACAGAAGTGATGATTCAATCTCAGATGAGATAATATCAGAAAGCGATGATTTCATGTCCGATGAGCTGATATCTGATAGTGATGAAGTCAGAAGTAATGATGATGATGATGATGATGATGATGAAGAAGAAGAAGAAGAAGAGGAGGAGGAAGCTGAAATGACTCCAGAAGAAACCTGGGCAGCCTTAAGAAAACTGAAAGAATCTAAAAATTCTACTAATCACAAAGACAAGGATGATAAGACATCAAAAAAGCTGAAAACTAAGTCAAAATCTAAGTCTGATGAAGTTGTTGAGTTCCCACTATCCCCAATGGATAGGGCGGCTATCCAGAGAGATGAATGGGATATGGAACATTACGCAAAGAAGTTAGGTCTAAAAGGAAAAGGCAAGAAATTAAAAGCTCGTGACGAATATGATGCGATTGGTGGACTGTTAGAAGGTTTAGATTATTTTGAAAACTATGGTGAAGATGACGAAACAGATTCGAGTGAAAGCGTATCTAGTGTCGAAGATAGTTCTGAATATGATGAAGAAGATAAAAGGGAGGACGTCAAAAGAATGGCTGGCAACTCTAAAGGAGAACTGCCGTTTCCATCTGATGATGAATTATCTTCAGGTGATTTTGATGAATTTGATGAGAATGATCTCAACGAAGAAGAATGGGCGCAACTTAGGGAGCTCGAAGAGTCAGATGAAGAAGAAAGTGATGGTGAGGATACTAAGTCTTCCAAAAAGAAGAAAAATAAGAGAGAAAATCCATATGTGGCACCAGCTGCAGCGGATACTGAAGCTTATGTTCCTCCCTCTTTGAGGAAAAATAAATTAAATGAGGACTCCGATAACTCTATGATTATCGAAATAAGAAAGAAGGTAAAATCCTCTTTAAACAAGCTTTCGGATTCCAATTTGGTCATTATGGTCTCGACCTTAAATGAGTTATATGACACATATCCAAGGCAATATGTTTCTGATAGTGTTACAAATGAAATGATGCAGATTATTGCTCAAAATAATAAGCTACTTGACAGTTTCATCATGAACTATGCTGCTATTGTTTACTCTCTATGGAGGTTAAGAGGTATCGAAGTTGGAGCATCATTTTTACAGCAGATTGTTGAGCACTTTTTAAAGCATCTTGAAAAGCAGCTAGATGAAAATGAATCCATGACTGAAATTTCCGAAGACTCTCCGCAAATAATAGGTAAACAATCATCAAATATTATCAGTTTGATATCTTATTGTTACAATTTTGGTTTGATGTCTTCTAGCTTGGTCTTTGATATGATAAAACAGTTAATTACTAAACCAAATGAGTTTACAATTGAATTGCTATTGAGGATTGTATCAATTTCGGGACCTCTTATTAGATCAGACGATCCTTCAGCTCTAAAAGATATAATTGCAGATTTATTATCAAATGTCAAAGTATTGAAAACAGTTTCTCCTAGAATGCAGTTTTTATTGGATACTATGGCAGACTTAAAAAACAATCGATTAAAGCCATCAATTATGGCTGCAGACTTTCATCCTACCAAGAAGAATGTATTATCAGCTATTCGTGGAAGTAACACAGAGGAACCACTTCAAGTCTCATTAGATGACATAAAAAATATTGAGACAAAAGGTAAATGGTGGTTAATCGGAGCATCATGGAAAGGTAATATGAATAGTGCCTTTGAAGAAGGCATTTCTTCTGGTGCTGCAAAAAACATTGTATCAGAAATGGACATAAAAGATGACTTCCTGGACGATATACCTGATTGGGCTGAAATAGCCCGCTCTCAAAGAATGAATACTGAATTAAGGAGAGCTATATTTGTTAGTATAATGTCAGCACAGGATTACGTAGATGCCTCATCAAAAATTGAAAAGCTGAATTTAAAAAATAAACAGTTGGTTGAAGTTCCTAAGGTTATAATGCATTGTCTGCTGTCTGAAAGTGGGAAAAGTGGTTATAACCCCTACTATTATCTGGTAGCAAACAAACTTTGTGAATTGAATGGTCATTTGCAGAAACCATTTCAATTTTTGTTCTGGGATATACTAAAAAGATTCGAAGATAATTCTTCATATGACTCTGATGAAGACGACTTAATTGATGATTCCGAAGACGTTGACGAAAATACTGCCTTAAAAAGGACCATTAGCCAAGGTAAATTTTTTGGGTCAATGATAGCTGAACAAATTTTGAAACTTGATGTCTTAAAGCATGCTCCAATCATTGGTGGTTTAAAACCAAATGGCTATATTTTCATGGAGGTCATGATATATCAATTGTTAATATTGGTAGCGAAAAAGTCAGAAAAAAAGTCTAAAAGTAAGACCGAAGAAGGCGTGGCATACACTACATCATTATTAAAGGACATCATCGTTCGTGGGATAAAGGATGACAACAAGTCGTTTATATTGAAAGGGCTTAATTGGTTTTTAGGAAAAAAGCGCAAATTCCATAATTACATTAGTGGCAGAAAAGGAGATAAAAAATATGAAAAAGACTCGAGAAGGCTCGATTGGGGACTTTCCGCTACTAAACATATTATCAACGAAGAATTGTCTATTAATGCGTTTTGAATAGACAATCAAAATAGGACGAGCAGGTTATATCTTCAGTCAGATATTGCATTAGTTTATAGAGTACAGTACATTCGTCATTTTTATAGTCACTACTTAAATTGATATTAAATGAAAATAATAATGCTCCTATTCATTAATTGTTTAGTTCATATCATTCTTGGCATCTTCGATGGATTTGACAAACAATCTACCATCAGCTTTTTGCTTGAAACGAGCAACATACGTTACGAGAGCACCATCTTTGTCTATGGTTGGAATCTTAACTAAATTCTCGTTTTCAGGAGTTAGAGGTGAATACTTAAATGATTTTACTACAGCAGTGTTTAATAGGATATTACCCATACCATCAGATCTGCACAGTAGTCTAATTTTCGACTTGTCATCCTTTTTTTGTAGAAGCTTCAATTCACCAACACCGCGAGAATCATAACCATTGGTTTTAGTGTTAATTGTCATTAGCTTGGACCTGCATGTGAATAATGGAGTTTCATCTTCTTCTCCGTTTTGTAATTGTATGGATGAAGAAGTAGATTGCTCTTCAGTTGTCTCTACAGTTGCAGAATTCCCATCCTCCTTCTTTTCACTGATTTTACTGGAATCAGCCTCATTCGATTTATTTTCTTGGTTAAAAGGTAAAGAAAATTTGAATCCAGAAGAAGGTGGATTGTTAGTTGTTGTATTTGTGGCTGGTGTACCAAAGCTAAAAGCAGGGGCTTTAGATTGTCCAAATGAAAAACCACCTGATGTAGTTGAATGTTCAGTAGTTTCCTCTTTTTTTTCAGAAGTCGATCCAAAACTGAATGAAGGCTTTTGACTAGATGTATTAGATGAAAAGTTGAAGTTGAGCGCAGGTTTTGAATCTTCGTTGCCTCCATTGGTATTAGAATCTTTTTCTTCATTTGTTTCAGTTACTGTATTGGCTGATGTCCCAAAGGAAAATGCAGATTTAGGAACTGTATCATTGTTCTGTGGCTTACTAAAGGATATGGAAGGTTTCGATTCGGTGGTGTTAGATGTAGAAGCAGGTTTTCCAAAGGAAAACCCTGAAGTATTTCCACTGAAAGGGTTGGTTTTAGTTGTAGTATTATTACCAAATGAAAAAGTGGATGATTCACTACTCTTTGTTTTTTCAGATTCAGATGCTTCTTGGACTTCATTGTTGTCAGTCTTTGGGGCAGTGAAGTTGAATGATAAAGGCTTCTTCTCTTGTGAACTTTCGGATTCTTTGCTAATTAGATTATTTGTGAATGAAAAGGCTGGCTTTGGAACTGTGTTTGCTTGTTTTGCTGGTTCATTGCTTCCTGAATTATTCTCATCTTTGCTGCCAGAAGTATTGAAAGGATTTGGTGTTGAGCCAAAAGAAAATGTAGGGGCCTTATTTTCCGTTACTTTAGAGTTGTCAGTCTTGGTTTCATTTTTGTTTTCATCTGCTTTCTTATGTAGTTTGAAGACGTCACTCTTAACCTCACCTGCAAATTTAAATTCTGGACCTTTAATTTCTACATCACTTTCGCTATCGCTATCGTCCTTTTTTTGTTCTTTCTTGGCAGCACCAAATGCGAAAACAGAATCTGAGGTTATTGGTTTGGTTGAAATAGAGAAAGTTGGACCTGTAATTTTGATTTCTTTCTCATCTTCGCTGTCACTCTCTGAGCTGTCAGCGTTAGCTTTACTGTCAGAAACTGTAGTAGTTGGCTTAGTGAAAGTAAATGAGCTCTTTGGTGGTTCCTGTGATGAAGCAGCCTCTGGTTTTGGGGCCTGTGGTGCAAATGGGAATGTAGTTTGTTTAGGTGTATGAACATCTGGAGTAGTAGTGGCTCTTGGGGCAGAAACCTTACCAAAGCCAGGAGCTACGGTTTCAGTGATACTCTGTGGAGTGAAGGAAAATGCTTTAGGTTCGGGTACAGATGTTTTTGAAGTTGAAGAGTTAATTTCATCAATATACTTTCCATACTTCATAAATACAGGACGCAAATCGCAGGCAGGATCACTGTTTAAAAATTCTTCCAGTTTATCTTTGAATTGTAAGTTGAGGGCTTTCAATTTTGCGGGTTTGTCATCCGCATTGGCAGCAGTCTTTTCAGTTTGAGGCTTCTTCAAAAATGAAAACGCATTTGCGGTCTTGCTTTCGTCTGTATTACCTCTTAAAGTTGAAGGAAAAGCCATCTTACGCTTGGGCATCGCAATCTTTCGACGACTTATCACGTCTGAACTGGCCATAGTAGCTTGGTGAGGGGTTTCTTCATCCGAGATATCGTCCCTATCCAGCTCTTCTCTGGTCAATTGGTTGTCAGCTCCTCTCTTAGACATTTATTCCTTTTGTTATAATTTCAGCTCACTGAGTGTATTGTTGGCTTGATAATCTATCCTTGTATTAACCTCGTGCCAAACTCTAAAGTACCCAGGATAATAATCAGTAACTACTGTTCAGTTCTGTGGGTGTATAATTGCCGATTATTTCAGGCGGCTAGAGTCTGGTTTAGTCAATGAAATGACGAAAGTAACCTCCAGCTCATTGCGTGTGATGGCCCATTCTAAGCTGCTAGAATTCTCAAATTTTGGCAGAGATTGTTGTTCGTTGCTAGTGATTGATGTTAACTAAAGGTAATGTGATTACTTTCAACAATGTTAAATATTTGAAGTGCAAAAGCAGAATGTGAATTGCACCGCCTATTAAAGTTTTAAATAATGATACTTTATAGTAACTACCTATTGTATTAATAGTATCTCTCAGGTAGTTTTTGTAGGCAATTGCCAGGTTGGGTATTAAAAAAATTATGAACTAAAGAAAGACATTAGGGACATCATAGAAAGTAGCTACAGGATATTAAATAATATCCTAACTTTAATAAATTATTTTACTAAACGTCGTCAGACCTATTATTCTCATATTGTCGTTGTTTGTTTCTTCAGAAGGAGAAGCAAAAAAATATATTTGAAATTTGGCTAATCACTCCGATACGGGGAGTCGAACCCCGGTCTCCACGGTGAAAGCGTGATGTGATAGCCGTTACACTATATCGGAATACTGGATTCGTTAAAGTAACAGCAAAAACCAGAGACTATAATCACTCATTTTCAAAATTTCAAATTAGTCGCTCAGTTAAACTACTGCTGGCTGTTGCTATAGGTTGTATTTCAATTAATTGTAGGTTGCAAGAACGGCAATTATTTAGCTCTACCTTTCTTAAGAACAAACCCTACTATCCTTAGCAGTACCGCTCTGAAATAGTATAATATATGTCATTGTACTGGCTTATAGCTTAGTGATAGCTTTCTTTTTGAGACAAGGTAGGACAAGACAACACAGTATTGTACAATCAAGCATCTCAATTATTCACAAGCCCTAATTCATTTGATTTTGCTATGCCCATTATGGGTTTTTCTGCACTGCAAATTGCAGAGCCAAAAAAAAAAATTTTCACTGAAAATTTTTTCAATGCTAATGGTATAAATAGTGACGGTGATATTGGTATGTTTGATCTGGTGTGGTTAAATGAAGAGAAGTTGCAACGCAAATGAGAACAACGAACTCTTAAACTCTTTATATTTATGAAAGGCTAGGAAGCCTTTCTATATATTGAGAGATCTTTTGGGGGGGCTTTGCTTTATTGCACTAATTTTTTATATGATTATAAAACACTTTATGGACTTTCGGGTCTGCTTTTACTGAGGATGTACATGCAGGACATATTGTTAATTAGGAATTCTTCGTTTATGATCTGAAATTAGTGTTTTGAAGGTTAAAGTTTTCTCAAAGGATTTGTGGAAGAAGTGGGGGATACTTATTTAATCGAGATAATTGTGAGAACACAATTGATCATTGATAGCAATTTCTCTTAATGACCGAGGTTTCAGATGATTTTAATGTCTGTTTTGGATTAAATTACAAAAACATGGATACATTTTTATATCTTGTCAAATGATGAATAGACATTCCGTCTTTTAACTATCCGGCGATGATTCATTGAATATGTGCCTCGGATAAAAACATGCATCACCATCTGATTTATTTTATCCAAATACGAAAATTTTAATCGAGACTTCGGACATTAACTGTATTATCAATGGTGTAATATCGATTACATTATTATGCCTTACCAACGCATAGCTTTTCATGATGAAAAACTTTACTTTTCAGTTCTGCTTCTGAACCAAATACACAGGAAGATAACCAATATACCAAAGCTCAAAAATCTGAATTGAAAAGCTATATATGCGCCACTACTCTTGTCTTGCACTATGTAGATGAAAAACGTATGTTGTAAACACAGAAATATGTATCATTAAAAAAAGATGCAGGATTTATAAATTAGTACTTATTGTTAAAACTTTTGAAAACGGGGAGATACGTTGGAAAACTTGTTGGTAGCAAAAACGGTAGGACAACAAATTGTAAATGTATGAGAAAATGCAATTAAAAATAGTTGGATGGGTTTCTTTTTGAAAATTCTGAAGGACACGTAGCCACTTATCACATAATGGGCAATCAGTAATTGGTAGTTGTCAATTCGTTGCCGTGTTCATCGTAGAATCTATCTTCCTCCATTATGAGGTTATTAGATCTTGTTGGGTGGCTAGCTCCAGAATTGTTCCTGTTCGGTTGTCGGCTATCCATGTTGCTTGCACCATAAGAAAGGGACTCGTCGTCGTCGTCCGCGTAGGCCAGCTCGGAGTCCTCGAAGTCAGAAGCCTCGCCCCCAAGCGGGGACTTCGACTGGTACTCCTCTGTTATCTCTCTGCCCATCAGTGCATTCCACCACTTGGTAATCTTGTTAGGACGGTAAGCTGTGATCACTTTACCATCAGAGTTGATGAAGTCTGTCTTTGGCGAGCGAATACAGAATACATAGAGCAGGAATAGTGTCAGCACGATGAGCGGAACACCGATACCTACAACGCAACCTATCACAATGTTACGGTTCTTCTTGGAAAGTCCATGGTGAACTTTTTTATTGTTGGCTCCATGGGTCGCTGTTGGTGTGTAAGTAATTGTAGTGTATAGATCCGACAAAATTGTCTTACCTTCAATAATACTAGTGATGGTAGGATTCTCTGTAGTTGTAGGTGTGGTAATAGTAGAGGAAGACGATGAGGAGGAGGAAGACGATGATGAGGACGATGACGATGACGACGACGATGACGAAGTAGATGATGTAGTAGATGAAGACGAGGACGAGGACGAGGACGAAATAGAAGATGACGACGATGACAACGATGAAGATGCAGATGACGATGAAGAAGAGGATAGCGACGTCGATGATATCGTCGATGAGTTGCTTGACGTTGGTAGCACCGATAAAGTAGGGACAGAAGATATCGATGAGCTTGAAGAGCTCGACAGCGAGCTAAAAGAGCTGAAAGAGCTTATCGATTGCACTGACGACACACTAGATATCGACGACGATATTGAGTAAGACCCATTGTTGTTGATGTTGGTATTAATTGCGTTGGTATTGATCGCATTAGTGTTCGTATTTGTGTTCGTAGGGATAGTGTTGGGCACTATCTGCGCTGTGGCCGCAGCCATTAGCACTAGTAGCAGCTTCATTCCTTGTTATGTACCTTTCCGGTTAGGTAGACTGGAGCAACTTATAAACGCTGAGCTTTATAACTATATGTTACAAGTTCAGAAATCAGAATTTTTTTTTTGATCCACTCGAGAAGCCGATGTGAGTGATCGCCGCTGGTATCATTATTGACAAGCTATTCTTTGGCCTGTCTCAGGCTTGATAGAAATAAATAAAAATAGAAGCATTTTCCCGCTTTGTCACTGCGCCCGTTGCACGCAGGATCTTCCATTTTCCTGGTGATGCTTTGCTGTCTGTGCGTCTTTAGCTAATCTCCTTCAAACCTCTCCCATACTCTTCACAGAGACACACGCAGGACGCAGCCAGGCTTCTACAGTCTTCTTCCCATGAGATGGGGGAGGGATCAAGGTTCCCGGGAGTTTTACTAACAAACCAGCGCAGAGATGGGGGGCAGAGACGGGGGGCAGAGAGGATTCAGAAGAATCAAAAGAAAAAAAAGCAATTTGAAAACAAAAACGAGGCGCAACACAGACACAAGCGCAGAGAACTGCATTTCATAAGAGGAAACAAGAGTTTTGTGCGCTAAACCCCAGTGATTTACTTATATCTCCCTTCTCTGTGTGTCACAATTTCACACAGAATGCCAGGTACACTCTTGCAGACCTACAAACCAGTATCCAAAACAAGTAAATGAAGGCTTTCGTAATTGGAATTGAGATTTTTGGTACCATGATCCCCCCCATTGTGCACTCGTTTCTAAGGAGTTTTGCACGGATCAGCTCTATTCTGAGCCCTGACAACTGGAAACGCTTTTCGCGCTTTTCCCTGGCAGAGTCTCTTTTCGCGTCTGATACTTTTGTCACTGGGCTGTAAGAAATGAGATCACATGTGCTACTGCCTAATGATCTTGTCCATGGTATCGCGCAGCATAAATATACATAGGTGTTATATAGATATACGTGGGTGGGTCGGCTGGCGGCCTTTGAATGGGTTAGATTTATATTAATATTATACTTCATACATGGCTACAACTCCTTACTTTCTCTTGCCCTTCTTCTTCTTCTTGTTCTTCTTCTTACCTGCTGGCGCTGGGCTGGGGCTGGGGCTTGGCGTTTCGTCTTGGACTTCTATTACAGGCACCTGTGTCTTGTCTTCGTTTGTGCTTCCAACCTCTTCTGGTTCTTCATCTTCATCTGCTTTCGTCTCACTAACTGTAACCTCCTCAGCGGATGCATTTCCTTCCTCAGCTGGTTCAGTTTCTTCAGCTGGTTCAGCTTCTTCAGCTGTAACTTCCTTAGCTGGTTCAGCTTCTTCAGTTGTAACCTCCTTAGCTGGTTCAGTTTCTTCAGCTGATTCTGTAGCTTCTTCAGCTAGTTCAGCTTCTTCAGTTGTAACTTCCCTACCTGGTCCAGCTTCTTCAACTGGTTCAGCTACTTCTTCTTCTGGTTCAGCTACTTCCTCAGTGGCTGCATTAACTTCCTCGGCTGGTTGATTTACCTCTTCAACTGCTGTAACCTCTTCAGCTGGTTTGGCTACATCTTCAGTTACGTATGACACCTCCTCTGGTGCAACATCTTCCGTGACCTGGACCCCTTCAGCTGGCTTTGGTTGCTCTTCAACTAACTTCTCATCAGCCATTATTTCCTGTTCTATTGAGTCCTTAACTTCTGAGAGCTCTTCGGTTCCTTCATTCTTAAACTCATCATGAGGTTCTCCCTCTGGTACATCCTTTGACTCCTCCTGAATTGGTTCCTCTATGTTATCCTGGGAATCGGTCTCTAACTCCTTCACCTGTTCTTTCTTGGTTTCATCATCGTTATTTTCAGAGACTGCCTCTGTTGAAGCATCTTTCACTGACTCATCTGCTACTTGGTCTAATTTGTCTTTCACAAATTGTGCCTCCGATTCTTCATTTGGCAAAGCAGGTACCTCCTTCTCTTGTAATTGTTCATCTGTAAGTTCTGGGAAACCATAATTACTTAGAATTGATGGATCGGCATCGAGATAAAAACCACGAACCCCAACAATACGCTTTTCAACTTCACAAGCCCTAATCCATTCGGGTCTGACAATCGGGATATTGTTGTTCTTAGCTTTTAATAACTCAGGGTCGTCGTCATTTTCTATATCGTTACAAACAAAATGAGTTGTGTCGATAGCAACATGATCTTGCAATGGTCTAGCTCCTAGAGTCTTTAAACTATGTGCAATCTGTCTAGGTGTCACTTTCTGTAATGGATCAAGAGGTCCGAGACACACAGTAATACCGGACATATCTGTCATCTTGTGCGTGTGAATTTTTACTTTCTCTGACCAAAACTGTCCTGACGTTGTGGATAGTTTCAATTGGAACTCATATACACTATCAATGGATAATCCAGATATTTTTGTTGTTGTAACTTTGAAAGGATTTGGAATAACCATAGATCTAACACCCTGTCTGTAAAGCACTAAAGACTTCAGTTTTGCTGAACCAAGTTGAAGATGATCCCATGCCAATATACAGCCAGTTTGAGTGACATTGATTACTTTTAATATAGGAGCTGAGGGTCTAGAAGAACCATATTTCTCCAATATAGCAGCCTGCACGTTCTTAAAATTAGATCTCTCTTTCTCTTCTTCATTAACATCTTGGACAACCTGCATCTTTACTATTGAACCTGCTTTAACATTTTCGGGTAACAGCATTGTTGGTAGCTCTATAACATGATGATCCTTAGTGGTGAGGAGAGCCAGGGAGGCATCCATCTTGCCCACTGTTAGTAGGACCTCGACAGCGGACATGTTCAAGTATTGCAAAATGACCTTTTATCGTTATCCTCTATTGTCGAAGCAGAATAAGTAATTGAATTATCAGATCCGAAATAAGTTTTGTTCAACTATAATATACTACACTCTGGTGATTTATCAATTGACCCAGTTTCAAATGATATGTCGATCAGTAAACTCAATAAACATGAATGGCTTTGCTTAATTAGGTACTACTTTGTCTTACCTTGTTCACTTCGGATTTTTTTTGTTAAAAAAAGCCCTTTCGGGGATGCCTCCAAAAAGCATATATGACGATTGCGATAAGCCAGTATAATAAGCTATCATTGCACCAATCTCAATATTCAAATATCTAAGGGATACAGTTTGTAGACTTTGTTATCCTTTCTATATGTTATTAGTTGATATATTGTGGTATTTGTTGGCTGTTTTTCCATGATTGATACTAAGTCTAGCATTAGTGCTGAAGAATTAGAGAGAGCATACGATATTGGAGCGATGTTTGGTTCCTGTACCCTCAATCTTGCTCTTGCAGGATAGGAAAACACCAATGGAAACCTGAACTCTAGTTGAGACACTAATAGTGATATGAAATACTCGTTAAAATGTGAGCAGAAGTGTGATTTTATGTCACTCAATATTTTAATATTGGTGTGCAGTTGAACTGAAATGTTTAATTCTTCTAAGCACCTCACAGATGGAATTTTATCACCTATAAAATGTTCTCTTGATGTCTCTGTTAATGTTCCGGCCCTATTTGGAGTCCATATTTGGCATTTTAGCGCCCACTCTACCCCACAATTATCAGAAGTTCGGCTTGCAACGACATTGTAATACATATTTGTCCATATTCCATTAATTTCTAAGAGTTGTTTCAATAGCTGCGTTTTTAAATTAGAGATATATCTTGCATCTGAAAAGTTAAACTTAATTGATATCTATTTCATGAGAAATGCTCTTTTGCAAGCAAACCAATTATCTGTCAGTAAAAATGGTCTCAACAGTTTGGTATCATATATTAAACTCAAGTTACATACCTTAACACCTGTATTCTTTGTGTTTGGAATCGTAATGGGGATCTTGGAATGTAATGCGGCTGGACTTGTCAATACGATGTCTGTATGCCAAGAAGAGATTAGAACATCATCAATACCTGAACGCAAGTAAAATGGGTCAAGCAGAAGAGTCTCTAGCATTGTAATATTCTACCTAATGTTTAAGGGAAGACTAAATAGCGCTGCAATTTTTTTATATTTTGTATTTATACTTTTTTCAAATCGACAAATCACTAGGCGCTTACGTCGTGAACAAAGATTGATGATCCTTAAAGTATATAGGATGAAAGAATAAAATGGATCTTATATAGAATATACAAACAAGGAATTTAAGGACAATAAATTAACTGGCGTTTGATGTTGTAACATTTGAAGTGGCTTTTTGTTTAGCATGTTGTGATAATTTAAAGGTGAAAAAAGATCACAAAAAATTATGAATAAAATACAAAGTAGTTCTATAAAATAGTGAATTTCACCTAGATTTTTATTTAAGGTATACTGTTAATTACTCATCATTCAGATATTCTCAAATTCGTGTACCAATTCAAAAAAATAATATGGACGCAACCGGAATCGAACCGATGACCTCTTCCTTGCAAGGGAAGCGCGCTACCAACTGCGCCATGTGCCCAAATTAACGCTTTGTTTGGAACATTGTTGGGGTTCATAATATGCGTCGTTAGTGTAATCCATAAATTAGATATAATATTTGGGGACATTCAGCAATTTGCTACAGCAATTAACTATTTGAAATCAATAACTCTTAAGGTGGTAGCCTAGAATTATGAAATAAATGCAATTCGTTATATGTTTTATGCGATATAGAAAATAAATACTATTTCAACCAAACCCAGCCCATTCTACGGAGTAAAATGAAACTGGCTTATTCTTTTCTTTATCCTTCACGCCTCCAAAAACCCAAAGCTTTTTAACAGTGGTACCTAATCTTGCACCGCTCAGCAGTTGCAAGAGATCTATAGGCTCTTCGTAGTAGTCTATAGCATCCTGAATGGTTAAATGAGAGTGGTATCTTAGTGGGTCTCCAGGATATGCAATATATTTACCACCAAATCTTGCACCAGGAGCCAGGACATAATTTTGGTTTCTTAATTGTTGGTATAACAAGTACGTGTTGTATTTCGAGAATGCACTTTTTAGGAGATCTAAAATATGGTCTCTCTGATGGGATTTTATCGCTTCTGGAGTAATCAACGATGTATTGGGCGTCTCGACAAAGAGAGATGAATTTATGAGTTCCTCGTTTGCGTCGGTCTTTTTTTCTTTAATTCCTAGCTTCTCCAATTTTTGTTTATGCAGTGCACGCTTATAATCTCTTTGTAAAGCAAACATCTTTTCCATATTTTTCTTATTCATATCAGCCAGCTCGAGCTTTCGTTGTTTGATAATGCTGGCCATATGATCTCCAGAATTGGCTGGGATAATTTTCACTTCACAAAGATTGTTAATGAAAAGCCACAAGACTTCTTCAATCATGAGCCGAAGTGGTACAGTAAGAAAAAGATTCTGTTGAGTAGCGCTCGGTAGAGTACCCGACAACACACCTGCTATCCCAAGTTCACGCAGATATCGAATACTCTCTAGGTCAAAGACTAATCCACTACCAGGTACCCCATCTTCATCAAGAACAACGCTGATAACAACCTTCACTTTCCCATCCACAGTCCGTTCATTCTCCATATTGCCATATCCTGCTCTATGATACAGATCTGGATTTGATAAGGTCCAATTTTGTATTCGTATTGCCATACAGTATATTTATACATAAAACGTAACACTGTTTGGACTCCCCGATGAGCTACCGATGAGCTACCTACGAGCGGCCGAAGAGTTGCCGAAGAGTTGCCGAAGAGATGGATATCATATTATCCTTCGTGATTCACGATTGAGCATATGATTGACCCTTTCGTGTCTTACGCGTCTCATCGCCACTTTTCTATTCTGACGCGTTGCTTTCCTGGAAAGTTGACATACTGTTTGTATTATTTCGGCATTATTCTTACTTGAATCGATAAATGTAACTCATAACCGCCATAAAGAATCAAAAGCTAACTCAATATAGGAGGATTCACTAGTCAAGCAGTTACAGCAGGTCAAGAAATGAGTGCAGAGTTGACTAAGGGCGATTTTGTCGCAATATTCACTAACCAGCAGCGGTACCAGGATCCTGCCAATGGTGTTTATCAAGTGATTAATATCCGCAAAGCTGATCCAAGCAAGCCAAACAAGAAGTTTCTTATTATGATATCTGATGGTGTGTACCACATGAAGGCGTTATTTAAAGCTGATGCTATTCCAAAGCTTCATTCAATGAATATTGACAGGGGTGACATTATCAAGACTCTGAGAGTGGAACCATTGTTGATTAAGGAGAAGAAACTTGTTCTAGTTATTGAAGATTTTGATATGGTCCAATCTGGAGCAGAAGTAGTTGATAGCAACACTCAATTTTTGGACAGTGTACTTGCTAACAGATTGAATGAAGTCATCGCCGCTAGAAAAGATCCAAATTCCCCATTCCCACAACAGCAGCAACAGGTAGATTCGAGCTCTAATGTTAATGGTAATGGTACACTAGGAATGCCATCATCAACAACTGCAATTGGTAATGCAACAACTAGCCACAACAACAAATTTAATGATTCTGCTTCTCAAAAATCAAGAGCAATCTTTGCCATTGAACAACTATCACCATACCAAAATGTTTGGACTATTAAAGCTAGAGTTTCTTATAAGGGTGATATTAAGACTTGGCATAATCAAAGAGGTGAAGGTAAGCTTCTTAACGTTAATTTCCTGGATACCTCTGGTGAAATTAGAGCTACCGCATTCAATGATAATGCTACTGCTTTTAATGAAATATTGCAAGAGGGTAAAGTTTATTATGTTTCAAAAGCGAGACTACAACCTGCTAAACCTCAATTTACCAACCTGTCTCACCCTTACGAACTGAATTTGGATAGAGAAACTGTCATTGAAGAATCGTTTGATGAGAATAACGTACCAAAGACTCACTTTAACTTTATTAAATTAGACAATATCCAATCTCAAGAAAACAACTCTAACGTAGATGTTTTAGGTATAATTCAAACTGTCAACCCCCACTTTGAACTAACATCTAGAGCTGGTAAAAAATTTGATCGTCGTGACATACAGATTGTTGACGATTCTGGATTTGCTATTTCCGTGGGTCTATGGAATCAACAAGCGCTCGATTTCAATTTACCAGAGGGCTCTGTGGTAGCTATCAAGGGTGTTAGGGTATCAGATTTTGGGGGTAAGTCGCTATCTATGGGTTTCAATAGCACCTTAATTGCCAATCCTGAAATTCCAGAAGCTTATAAATTAAAGGGATGGTACGATCAGCAAGGTAAAGATCAAGACTTTACATCATTGAAACAAGATGCAGGAGCAGGAACAACGTCTGCAGCAAACTTAGCAAAATTCATTAGTCAGCGTATAACGATTGCCAGAGCAGAGGCTGAAAACCTTGGAAAGAATGAACGTGGTGACTTTTTTAGTGTTAAGGCAGCTATCAGTTTTATGAAGGTAGACAACTTTGCTTATCCTGCTTGTTCTAATGAAAATTGTAACAAAAAAGTCATTGAACAACCCGATGGTACATGGAGATGTGAGAAGTGTGATATTAATAACCCATCTCCAAGGTGGAGATACATTTTAACAATTTCTATAATAGATGAAACTGGTAACCTATGGTTAACATTATTTGATGACCAAGCTAAACAGTTACTAGGAGTTGATGCAAACACTCTCATGTCCCTGAAAGAAAATGACCCAGATGAATTCACAAGAACTACTCAAAATGTTCAAATGAATCAGTATGACTTTAGAATTCGTGCTCGTGAAGATAACTACAACGATCAAACTAGAATTAGATATACAGTTGCCAACTTGCATAAGTTGAACTTCAAGGCTGAGGCAGACTACTTGGCCGACGAATTAACCAAAGTATTCCTTACATAAAGGCTTCTATATAGTAATCAGAAAAGAATTTTTTTTAATATGATGAAATAATTACTCCATATTCCAATTCACTATATACTTCACCATTATGATATTTTATATTTTGTTTATGGGAAGGTGATCAAACTTCATTGATCAATATGCAGATTATAAAATTCAATATTGGTTAAAACGATAAAGCAAATACGATAAAATCTATTAGAATGCAATAAAATAACAGTTAAATACAAGAAACAATAGCTTATACTTCATAAACTATAAATGCACATTTTGTTAACAATTTAGTTTGATTTAAATATCATCTGTCATCATGTTTGAGGATTTAAGTAATAAGATATGTTGGTAATCCATCGGAATCGTAAAATACCTTTTAGATAAGTCATTACACCTTACATCAAATTGTTCTGGTGTGACCAAATCAATAGGTACTTCTTCTGCTTCTGTCATCTCTTGTCTTTGTTCATCAAGATCAACTTGATCAAATTCATCCTCTTTTTCATCATATTCGACATTCTCCTCAACTTCTTCAAAATCTGGTGCCAGTGCACTCCATTTAGGAGGAATTACAATCGACCATATATATATACTACCAGTTTCAAATCCATTACAAGCAATGCACATATTATTAAAATTCCAGCTGATATTCATAAGTTCCTCTTCTGCTCCCTCTAGAACGCGAACTAATGTGCCCGCGCCAGTTTCCCAAATGTACAGCTCGTGAGCCGAAGAACCATGAGCAGAAGCAACAAGATATTCTGCTGAATTATTACTGAAGAAGATACAATTCCATTGCAGTTTATTGATAACATCTTGGTACTTACATTCTTGTTCTAGTTCGATTGAGAGATTCTCGTTATCTTCACTATATCCAATTTTCATAGAAAATTGTCGTATTGTCCTATCTGCTGAACTTGTAGCTAATCTATCACCATTGTTCGAGATTATTATATGCTTCACATTTGAGGCAGCCACCCTTTCTTCCTTGATTATGTTAAATTCTACAACCGATGTACATTTTACTTGATAGAATGTGAGCCATCCTTTTGATGAACCTACGACAATGATATCTCGATGTTTGGGATGAGGTAATGCGACTAGTACATAACCTTTATTTCCTGATGAATCTTCGTTATTTTGTGTAACAACAGGTAAGACGGATGGTGAACTCAACTCAGTGTGAAAGTCAATATAGAAGGCGTCCTTTTCTTCAAATACAGTTGCAACAGCTGTGAATTTACTTTCATCTACCCAGCAACAACTCCATACGGAGGAACTCATTAAAACTTCTTTCAAAGGTTCTCCAGGTTTAGCTAAATCCCATAATTTAATAAACCAATCTCGTGATGTAGTAATCAAATATCTTCCACATCCAGACCATGAAACCGAATTCACGGCTTGCACATGACCCCCCAATTTACTACCAAGCATTGTTATGGGCTTAAGAGTATCCATATCATAGATAATGACAGCACCATTAGAGCAACCCAATGCTAAATAATCACCACCGGGACTAAATTCCAGACATTCTGTGTTCAAAGGATTTTCTAGTGTATGCACTAGCTTTTCAGGATAGTCTTTCAAAACAGAGAAAGGATCCTGTAGCAACAAATTCATAAGCCGTTGTAAATTTATTCAGTAATCTGATTCAGTTTAGTTAAACAATTCTTATTCAACGTCATTTATTTGACAACTATACCAAATATTTAGTCTCATCGCATCGCATCACTTTCAACTTTCCTCAAAAGTTGGCGATTTTCCAGCGAAATAAAAAAAAGAGCCAAACAACCAACTTCGTGGTCTCAATTGAGTTTAAAATGCAATTCAGGGTAGAGGTACTCGATATACTAACGCTATAGAATGAAGTTATTTCAATTGATTGTTGGTCTAGTTTTTGGCGTGCATGTTGCTCACGGCTTCTACTACTATAGTACCGCTGGTGAGAGAAAGTGTTTCCAAAAGGAATTATCCAAAGGGACTGTGTTGAAGGGTACACACGAACTACAAGTATATATCGATGAGATTGGTAAGTATGGTGTACCAGAAAAGGATACCATAAGTGTCATGATTGATGTTGAGGAAATTTTTGATGATAACCACCGTGTTGTGCACCAGAAAGCTCTCCCATCCTCAGAATTTACCTTTGTTGCTCTAGATTCTGGTGAACACAACATATGTTTACAATCTCAGAGTAAAGGTTGGTCTTACAAACCTAAGGTAAAAATTGATGTCAACTTTGAAGTCGGTTTCGCTTCTGAATTGGATTCTAAGGCAACCACTAAAGTCAAGTTGCTGCACCAAAAGGTTATCCAATTGATTGCTCAAATCGAGTCAATTAAGAGAGAACAAAAGCTAATGAGAGAACGTGAAGTTCTGTTTAGAGATCTTTCAGAAATTGTGAACTCTCGTGCTACCTGGTGGGGAATCATTACGTTGATTGTGCTTGGCGCTACATGTGCTTGGCAAATGAAGCACCTGGGAAGCTTCTTCGTAAAGCAAAAGGTGTTATAAAGACTTGAATTTGCTACATTCACGAACACGAAATATATTACTGTATATATTTTATCCATTTACTGTTTTAGTTAATATATAAATTTAAAAAAAATTTGACATGCATATCAGAGGTCGTATTATTTAGAATACAAATTGGCCTCTATATTTGCTAACTAAGGTGTCGTCAATATCGGTTTTTTTGAATCCGGAAGAGGTTGGATTGCCAAAATCATAAATGCATTCATGAACCTGTGGTTTGATTTCTTTGGTTTCATTGTTTGAAACATTTTTGACTGCCTGGCTATTGACAGCAGGGGATGTCGATTCCTTTTTAGTACCCATATAAGTGCTTTTGGTTGTGGAATTTACAGGGAAGGAAAAGGATGGTTTTGATTCTGATTGTTTATCAGATGATGTTAGTGTTAGATCGGACTTTGCAGTCTCCTTAGTTTCATTCTTATCAAGTGGAGCAGGAACAAATTTTGGAGAATTCATTTGTTTCTCGTTATTTGACTCTGTATGTGCTAAAGAGACGGAATCACGCAATGATGAAGAACGCATAGGCTTATATTTGGTGAACGAATCCTGTGCTTCCTCATTTTTCCTAGATGCTATTCCTTCTGGTATATTTGTGTCTTCTTGGGCCTCTCCGTTGCTGGATGTGATTTTGGCTTCCTCTTTATCTTCTGTTTCAGATCTTTGACGTCTCTTTGGAACAGTTATCTTATCATTGATACTAGGTAGATCTTCTCTAGACTTCCTCAGAGCAGTAAGATGGGAGGTATATGGATTAGCCATTGGCTTAATCGACTCTTTTGCAGCATCCTTGTCGCTTAACAAAGAAACAAGTGCAGAAGCGGTGTTGCTTAGAGGTTTAGAGTTAGAAGGTTTAGGAGTTTCGTCAACTTCCTGACTAGATGATTCAGGCTTATCAAAAACTGATGATATTTTCTTCTTATTGCTGTCATCAAATCTGTAAATGACAGTACGGTATGGTGATCTGATTGATGAATAGTCGAAGTTTTTCCTCTTTAATGGTGTGCTTACAATTGTACTATTCTCGACTTCTTTTGCATTTATGTTCCTGCTTTCATCAGTACTTGGCTTAAAATTTGGAACATTAAGAGCAGAAGAGGTTGAGAAATTACCAGTTCTTAAAACTTGAGACGCATTCGCGTTGGAGATATCGCCAAGCAATCTTGAGGAGTTACCTAGAAAGGAGGATTCGTCTGCAACACCTCTTGATTTTTGCATTAGTGCTAAGACACCTTCCATTTCGATCTCAGATAAGGGTTCATTCCCTTTCTTTGCAAAAAAGTCGGCAAGTTTGGCATTTGATGTGTCAGCTTCACTATGCATCGTTGATTCATTCATTATCCGACTTCTCTCCCTTAATATAAAAGAACTCTGATCAGAACTAAAAAAGCCGCCTGGAACTGCTGCATAGGATCCTTTACTGACATTAGTTCTTTCTCTTCCAGTGTCTCTGGCACTAAAGTCATTATCTTTGTGATGCTCCTGCGCCCAACCGAAAGATACCAAATCCTTCAACTTGGACATCAGACCATGCCCCTTCTTGCCAGTCTTCTTATCAATTCTATTACTACTATCATTACTTCTCCTATAAGGAGCAATGGAAGACCTCTTCATCCTGTCATAGTGAGACACCATTGTTCAATTATGTATAAGCTCTTGAATATTAACCAAAAGACTGTTAAACCCTATATTGACGATGACAACAATGCACTTTAATTGTGGTCGCTTAAATGAATGAATCTTTGAAACAGATACCAACAGCTACTAACTCAACAATCAAAAATATTTTCAATACTTGCTCATCGCTTGAAATATTTCAACATAAATTCAGTACGTTATTACCCTGCAAGCAAAAAAATTTGGAAACCCATTTTCACAATTTAGATGATATACTCGACAATGATGAACTTCAACGGAAAAAAAAATTAAATGGGGCGAGCTGGGAATTGAACCCAGGGCCTCTCGCATGCTTGTGATTGTTCACACGGATTTTATCCATGTTCGCCCAAAGCGAGAATCATACCACTAGACCACACGCCCTAATTAATTGGTTGAATTGTTTTCGGGGACAGTCGTACATATGGTATAATAGACAATCACGTGTAAGACCAAGACTAACCATAAGTTGTATTAGTATCCGCTTATCTCTTTGAAAGTAAACAAATTAAATAAAATCTTTGAACTATCTAATTGTAAAAATTATTCCTTGTGATTCGAATTGAGGCCGGTACCAGGGCTATTTGAACGCTTGATCCGCTATTCTGCTATGCTGAGTGAAAAGGACACATATGGTTTGTTTTTGAATTTCATGTACACTTTAGAAAATACTGTCCAGGAACTTGGAGATACATGTAAAGGTAGTATCTAGCACTTTGTAGTTTTGGAACTGCATTCCATTTGCTTTATTAAAATAGAATAAATCATAAAATCATAATTAGTACACTGACATTATTTAATATGTTGTGGGAGTTCTACAGTTGGTCTCCAAAATATAAATAGTAGTCCAGAGATAACATCAGTGCCCAGAAGAAAAATAAATATAGAAATATAATATAAGGAATCTATTTTAAATATCATTAGAGATTAAATTATTCATCGTTACATAAAGCGGCTTTATAACTTACAAACCTTCATCCATCCAGGCCAGAGTTTTCTTGATACCTTCTTCAATATCCACTTTAGGATAGTAGCCGAGCAATTCCTTGGCCTTAGCAATATTATGGTAACGATAAGCACATACAATCTTGACTCTAAATGGAGTCAAACCTGGCTCTTTACCAACAAGTTTAGAAACCCATTCAGATAGATAACCAGCGACAATGGCAAGTGGTCTTTTCAATACAATAACTCGTTTATCAACATGACCGTCAGCCTTCCAGACAGTACGAGCTAAGGCCCAGAAGTATGCTGGTGTATCATTAGTAATAAAGAAAGTTTCACCAGAAACTTTAGCAGCTGTGGATGGATCTAAAAGTTTCTTGGCAGCCAGAACATGCGAGTCAGCAACATTACCTGCATATGTCCAGTCAAACAGGTTGTTGTTGTCACCAATTTGAAACTTTGACTGACCAAGCTTAGCAACAGTTCTCAAACCTGGAACTAATTGCCTATCACCCGGTCCAAATATACCAGCTGGTCTTAGCGCAATTGTCAAGAAATCGTTATCTGGATCATTAGCCTTCAGGACCATATCTTCAGCAATAGCTTTGGTTTCATTATAAGCATCCATTGGGACTTCTGGTATTGGCCATGTCTCGTCAGCATTGTGAATATCTTGACCATTGAAGATTACACCAGCAGACGAGGTATATACTAGGGCTTTAACACCACATTTCTTACTGGTATCAATAATATTTCTGGTACCAGTGACGTTAACCTTGTGATAGACTTCAGCAGCACCTCCATGGACAGGTGAAGCGGAGTGTACAACTACATTACACTTACTTGCCAGAATAGCCTTCTTAATATCCTCAGAAGAAGTTAAATCACCCTTATGGAATTTAATATCATTGACATCAAATGTGAATTGCTTTGAAATCTTTTCTGGAAGAGGTCTAATATCAAAAATGTGGATATCAGGCCTTGGAGAAACATCGTAAAATTGTTGGATCAGATGAAGACCCAAGAATCCAGCACCACCAATTAAAAGAACAGACTTGATTTCAGACATCTATCACCTCTGGTTAATCACCTCTTTATGCAAACAGTTAATTGATTTTAATTGAAGTGTTATTGGATCTTTTATTCTATTATTCCTTTCATAAAGCCTTTATATTTCATGTGTCTGTTATGTAAACCAACTTCTGTCGAGGGCTTTTTCGGGTTTCGAGATGAAAGGTCTTAAACGAAATAGGTGAACAACTAAATTTTCTGTTAAACGATATAGGGCAGGTGTAAGAAAGTGTTAAATTCAAATAATTATAGACAATGCAAATGAATGGTACTCTATAGCTGCAACAACTGCACTATATCTAATCATTGCTCACTCCACTATACCCTCCTCCAAAAAATTCTTAGATCAAAAATAATACACATCTCGCTTTAGAAACAAATACTTAGCGTTCGGAAATCATGAACATAAATAAGTATAAACATAATATGAAAAGGAGAATACATAAAAACTTAAAAAAGAAAAATATATTCCTTTATACAAATAATCATGTGATGTATTACACTTGGTAATTTAGTTTTTTATGATTTTATTTGCCGTCTTCCATATTTTACTCTGTTAATCTTAGTAAAGGCATTTTTTAAATGCATTTTGGGGAGGCTCCATAGTATGTGACAGATTGGATATATTAGATGATAATTATATGTAAAGTTCGATACTAATATTATTATTATACAAGGTTATTAGTGCTAGCTACGTTTGTGAAAGGTGTCGTGTCTATATCATTGTAATTCATCATTGATGTCATATTTGTCTTGTTTGTTAGCGAACTATTCTTCCCACACCATTGCATAATGGACAGAGATCCTCATCTAAAAAGAACCGAACTCTACCGGTACCTCTACATTCACCACATACTACTCCGCCTAATCTTGGATCACCTGGTCGTACATATATAGGTGCTTGTCCTCCTATTTGCATTGGGGGAGCACCATACTGATATGTTGGCTGTGAAAACGGATGCAAATAGTCACCAAACGGTAGGCCAGAGTAATAAGTGTTCGGTGTTGTTACAACTGTTGGACCTCCCATAGGTGTAGCACTGTTTCGAGTGGCAAACTGCCTCCAACAACGCTTACATGATTTACCATTTTTTATCTTGTACCCTGTATTCCGACACTTCTCACAATAATAACCCTTTGGATAGACCCATGGTATATTAGATGGTTTAGGTTGGACACTCGGCGTGGGCTTTGAAGCTGGTTTGGCTGGTTTGGCTGGTTTCGTATTAGCTGGTTTAACACCTGGCCTACTTGGCAATTTAGATGGCTTTGAACTAGGTCTAGGGGGTTCGGTTGGTCTTTGCTTAGTACACTCGGGGGTCTCTGTGGTGGTCTGCTATAACTTGGTGGCAAGTCCTGTCCATGTTGTGGCCGTTGATTCTGTTGCAGTCTCTCTTCCTCTTTCAACACATCTTCGTAACTTGGTAATCCGTCTTCACCTGGACCAGACATATTATGAGGAGTAGATACAAAACTTGTATTGTAAGTGCTTAGTACAATTCAGATGATTTCGGTTAATACGAAATATGCTTCCTAGAATATGTTTTATTTTTAATTCTGTAGCGCAATGAGATACCAACTATGCAAGATACTGCAATATGCTGATTATATGTTGCTATTCAAATAGATGGAAAAGTAACTTTCTTGAAGTACTTAGGCATTTGACAGAATCAATGACCATTTAAATTTAAGGCAAGTTAAAGGCGATGAGACAATCAGTCATATTTAAGTTATGCAAAGCCATGCCCATCAATGCCTTGAGATTTCCAGCCAACCCTTAGATATTCGTTTCGATGCCCGAAAGTGCAAGGCTCAGTAAGACTCACACCAAACGATTTGTAGCTATGACGTTGTGGCACCATGCCTACAATCTGTTACCGTCATGGGCAAGATAACTGCGACTCCAGGATAAAATACCAAATCTTCTTATGAAATACGGTGCTAGTCATCCTAAAATGAATACGCAAAACTGCTTCTTCTGCGAAGGTATATACTAGTAAACAAGAAAATGAAATGTGCCGATCCATCTATAAGCGGGATATCAGACCGTTCATAATCCTATCACTATCAGTAAAAGCACCGGGTGCCTTTAAAGATGCCAAGAAAGTGCAAATGGTTTGTTCTTAGCTTAGAGATGGGTATATTCATTATGCCAGTTATCCAATGATATCATAATACACGAGCTTGGCACTTCACGTCGCGGGAATCGAAATTTGGCGGTGGGCCAATTTCATTTCCCTCGGTTATTAGGTGTTTTATTGAGTTGAAAGATGGGGACGACTCAAACTTTGTTGATATCCAGATTGTGTTAATACCGCAGAAGCAATTTAACTGTGATATTCGTGCTCTGAGGTCAACTCTACGTTGTACTAAATCAAGAGGATTGTGGATTTAGAGCAGCATTGAAATTGAGAGGTAATCAAAGTGACGACGAAGATTGGGAAACGGACTTATACAATTGGAAAGTGCCTGCTTAGGGATTATACAGTTATTCCCCATTTTTCAGTAAAACATTTGTGAGTGGGAAGAACGTTGGGAATAATTTCAACTATATAGTAGTAACTTGAAATTCTGTCAGTTTGAACTGTGCCATCGCAAATAGTTTGATATTTTCTCACAATTTGTAATAACATTGAACTACTGAAAACGATGACTCGTAATTTGCGCCATAGTGCTAGAGTTTCAGACGCCAATAACGAAATTTTAGATGAGAATGGTGTAACTCACACAACAGGAAGATCTTTGAAGAAGATCAATTACGCTGAAGTAGAAAGTGGACTTGACTTCTTAGATGAAGAAACCAATAGTGAAGCACCAAATGGAGATAATCATGACCTTCAGGAAGAAACAGCTAAAGAAAGTCAATTACCCAATGAGGCGCCAAACGGTACCAAAGATATCTTTCCTGAAGATGAAGATGTACCGCATACCTCTCGAAGATCGGGTAGATCAAGGAGAAGAAAGGTCCATGACCCAGAGGAGGAAGATGAAAGTTTCCATGAGGAAGATTTATCGGATGATCTTTTGGATGACGATGCCTCTGATTTGGACGATGATGAAGACAACGTTTACAATAGCTCAAAACTTAGACAAAAGAGGAATAGAAGAGCAGATGATCAATTTGTCGTGCCTGATCCAGAAGATGAAGCGTTTACTGAAGACGGTGAAAATGACGAAGACTACGGTCAACAAACGGGGAGAAGAACTAGAGGACGCCTTACAGGTAGGTCAACAAATTCACCTAGCAAGACTACAAACTCCGGGAGACGTCTTCGCAGCCGAACAAGATTGACATTATACAACTCCAAAGAGAATTTAACAGAAAACAATTCCGAAGAAGCTCTCTCACTAGCTGATGAGATTAGAGAACTTCAGGAGGATAGTCCTATTAGGGAAAAGAGGTCTCTAAGAGAACGTACCAAACAGGTTGATTACAGAATACCCCCACCCTTGACAAACTTTCCTGTCGAGGAGTACCCTACTGCTACTGCGTCCAATATTCCACCGTATGCTACAGCATCACCTAGACGTGGCCGTGGTGGATGGAATGCGTCTCAGAATGCAGGTCCCAATAGAAGGTTATTTCCTACTGGTGGACCTTTTGGAGGAAATGATGTTGTTACTATATTTGGACAAAACACTAATTTTTTTGGCCAAAACAACGCAAATAACCCGAAACTAATTTTGGACTCTGATTCTTCTGAAGATGAAATTCTTCCTATTGGCGGTAAGTCTAAAAGAAAACCAAAAAATCCTTTGAGAGACCCTAAGAGAAAAAAGAAACCTGAAATTGCTGATTTAGATCCTTTGGGAGTTGATATGAATATTAAGTTTGACGATGTTGGTGGATTAGACAACTACATCGAACAGCTAAAAGAAATGGTTTCGTTGCCTTTACTATATCCTGAGGTATATCAGAAGTTTAATATCACGCCACCGCGTGGTGTCCTATTCCATGGTCCACCAGGTACCGGTAAGACATTAATGGCGCGTGCACTTGCTGCCAGCTGTTCAAGTGAATCACGAAAAATAACCTTTTTTATGAGAAAAGGTGCAGATATACTTTCAAAATGGGTAGGTGAGGCCGAACGACAATTAAGACTTTTATTTGAAGAAGCAAAGAAACAACAACCTTCGATAATATTTTTCGATGAAATTGACGGTCTAGCACCAGTCCGGAGCTCAAAACAGGAGCAAATTCATGCCAGTATAGTTTCAACATTGTTGGCCTTGATGGACGGTATGGACAATAGAGGCCAAGTTATTGTTATTGGTGCAACCAATAGACCGGATGCTGTTGATCCTGCACTGAGAAGGCCTGGACGATTTGACAGAGAGTTCTATTTTCCATTGCCTGATACGAATGCTAGAAAGACCATCCTAAAGATTCATACAAAAAAATGGTCACCTCCTTTGTCAGATGAGTTGATTCATCGATTGGCATCTCTAACAAAAGGATATGGTGGTGCAGATCTACGAGCTTTATGCACCGAAGCTGCTCTGTCAAGCATTCAACGAACATATCCACAAATTTATAGAAGTAGTGGCAAACTGCTTATTGATACAGACCTAATAAGGGTGAATAGTTCTGACTTTACTAGAGCATTAGAAAAAATTGTTCCTTCCTCAAACAGGTCAGTTGGCGAGTCGTCTCAACCGTTACCTGAACCTGTGGACCAATTGCTAGATGTTCAGTTTGAAGGGCTGAAATCAACAATAAACGATATCCTGCCTGACGCACATATGAAAGTATCTCAATCTAAATCTCTCATTGATGAATATATGGAGTACGAAGATTTCACCGATGATACTGGCTCTGATGGGTTCTCTAAAGTGGAACTGATTAAGCAAATAACTAACTTACGTACTTTTAGACCTAAGTTACTAGTTACAAGTTCTCCAGGTAACGGCTTATCATATATCGGGAGTGCAATACTGAACTTTCTGGAAAAGTTCAATGTACAACGGTTGGATATTCCTTCTTTAGTAGCTGACAGTACAAGAACAATAGAGGCTGCCATCGTCCAGGCGTTCATAGAAGCTCGTAAAAGACAACCATCTATCATATTTATCCCAAATTTTGATATCTGGATGAAAACAATTCCATCCAATGCTATAATGACGTTGAGTTCACTAATGAAATCTCTTGTCTCTGATGATAAGGTATTTTTACTTTGCTTGTCGGAGTCACTTTCAGAACAAGATTGTTATACGAATGATTTACTAGCATCATTTGAATTTGCTACCAATATATTTGAGATAGAAAAGCCGAACGTGAAGCAAAGAACTACATACTTGAAGAAGACAATTGAAAATATTAAATTGCCACCCTCCGCCTATATGCTAAAGAGAAAGCGAACTGAACCATTAGCAAAGCTGCCGTTAGCCATTTCTGGAGACAGTAGTAATGTAGATGCTGAAGGTAAACCTCTCTCAAAGGAAGAGTTGCTGAGAAGAAAATTGAAGGAATTCCAACACCAAGATATGAAGCTGAAAAACGTTCTTAAAATTAAGTTATCTGGGTTAATGGATCTTTTCAAGAACCGGTACAAGAGATTTAGGAAGCCTCCTATAGATGATGCCTTTCTGGTGCACCTTTTTGAACCTCAAATGCAAAATATCCCTAACTGGCAACCGGCCTATGTAAAAGATGAAAGCATGATATTAGAGGTTGCTACTGGCAAGAGATTCTTTAACATGGATCTTGATATCATAGAGGAGAGACTTTGGAATGGATTTTATTCCGAACCAAAGCAATTCTTGAAAGATATTGAGTGTATTTATCGAGATGCCAACACCACAGGAGATAGAGAAAGGATTATAAAAGCATCAGAAATGTATGCAAATGCCCAAATGGGTATCGAGGATATTTCAACACCAGAGTTTATCGCTGAATGTAAGGCGACTAGGCAGAGAGATATTGAAAGACAAGAACTTTACCTTGAAGATGAAAGAAAGCAACTAGTAAATGTATCAAATTCTACTGACAAGTCAAGCGATACTGTTGATGTAGGTGTGGCTGCTGGAAGTCAGCTTCAAGTTGAAAAGAAGGAGATCATCGAAAATGAGTTTTTACCAAGCTCTGGTCCTGATTTAGCAACAAATTCCAATAATGAAATGAAACAAATTTCAGTAGCTGGGAATGAGTGTCAAGAAAATTCATCAAATGAGCAACAGCCTTCGGATCTCAAAGTTGACCAACTGGCTTCTACAAAGGACGACGAATATTCTACACTTTATCCCGCCAGTTTGGACAATGTTGACGAAGTTTCGACTAAAGAGGACAAACCATCACAACCTCTTAAGGAAGACGTTGTTTCGAATGATGCTGAGAGTCAATCGAACAGCATAAGCTCTACTCAGGAACTCATTGAAACTAATATCAGGACAGACAGACCAACAAACGTTCATGTGAAACTATCTATTGATGAAGATAGATTGAACAATCTTTATGATATACTAATTGGGAAAACAGATGGCTTTTCTGTTTCCCAAATGGAAGCCTTATGCTCTCGGGTAACAAATATTATTTGGAATCATAGGGAGAACATTGAAAAGAATGATGTCTTCAACCAGATTGAACATATTGTAAACATGCTATGAGTGTGTATGCTCTTTTATAATTACATAGCTCCTTACATAACACATATCGCATGTATCATTACCAACGTATAAGAGTGATCTTTACTAAATCACAGTTCTCAGAGTTAGCACTTATTTGAAGACCTGGCGTCAAGAATATCCTGATGCTCAAGCTCTTATAAAAAGCCCGGTTTCATGCAGCCTAATTCACCGGATCTAAGCACCATTGAAAATGACAACTACATATTCCGTAAATTCGTCAGGCTCTTTCATGAATGCCATGCAGACCATGAATGATGCATGCGTTCAATTGAAAATGGAGGACATTACCCAAATGGTACCAGCTATAGATAATGAATTAAACAAAGATATTAAATCCGCAGGAAAATGTAAATTGGCAGTGCTTTCACAGGATAGGAATGAATGGGATGATATATTCGATGAGTTTATAGATCCAAACTTTGACATTAACTTTCTAATCAGCGATAAGAATAAATCTAGTACAAAGGCAGTTTACAAAAGGCTATGGAGGTTAATAAATTCAGCCTCATTTTCTGTATCAAATGAAGAATTCACTAGATCAATACTCGGTATAACTAATGAATATGACAACGGTGATCTCGAAAAAGAGCTTCTAGATTTTCTAGGCATGGAAAACATGGAGTTGATTTCATTTTTGGTGGAGAACCGTTCTTTTATTACGTCACAACCTACAGAATTTGTTATACATGAGCTGGACCAAACAGAGAACCCTAACGATTATTTGGATGATGGCTTAATTGCAGAACAGATTAAAGCCAATGAAGAAATAACCAAAAATGAGAAATTGGACCCCCTAAGAAAGATCATAAAATATCCCCATGTTTTCAGAAAATACGAAGCTGGTAGTAGCAGTCTAAGTTTTGGAAATCAAAAGTTTACTTTACCGGAAGGAACAACCAGGCAATCCTATCAAACATATGAGGAAATATGTATACCAGCAGCTGATCCAATTAAGGCCAAGAGTTCACTTTACACAAAACTAATTCAAGTTTCTTCCCTTGATAAATATTGTCGGACTGTATTCTCATATGAAACATTGAATCAAATTCAATCATTAGTTTATCCAGTAGCTTACCAAACTAATGAAAATATGTTGATCTGTGCACCAACTGGTGCCGGTAAAACTGATATCGCACTTCTAACTATATTGAATACAATCAAGCAATACTCAGAGATGGGGCCTAGTGGAGACATAGATATTCAATATGATGATTTCAAAATTATTTATGTGGCGCCTTTGAAGGCTTTAGCCGCTGAAATTGTTGATAAATTTAGTCGTAAATTGGCACCTTTTGATGTTATGGTTCGTGAGCTAACTGGTGATATGCAACTTACAAAGGCTGAAATTCTATCAACTCAGGTAATTGTGACTACACCAGAAAAATGGGATGTCGTAACTCGTAAGTCGAACGGTGATAACGATTTAGTATCAAAGGTTAGACTATTAATTATAGATGAAGTACATTTGCTACATGAAGAAAGAGGCTCTGTTATAGAAACATTAGTTGCCAGAACGTTAAGACAAGTAGAAAGCAGTCAGTCAATGATCAGAATTGTTGGTTTATCTGCAACACTACCTAACTTTATGGATGTTGCAGATTTTTTGGGTGTAAATAGACAGATCGGTATGTTTTACTTTGATCAATCGTTTAGACCAAAGCCACTAGAACAACAGTTGATTGGATGCAGAGGAAAAGCTGGAAGCAAGCAAGCCAGGGAAAACATTGATCGAGTTGCTTATGACAAGCTAACAGAAATGATTGAAAAGGGCCACCAAGTAATGGTATTTGTACACTCCAGAAAAGATACTGTCAAAAGTGCTAGAACATTCATAAGTATGGCTCAAAAGAACAACGAAATATCACTGTACGCACCCGAACCAAGTGTAAAAGATATTTACTCTAGGCAACTAGCCAAAAATAGAGATAAGGATCTTAAAGAAATTTTTCAGTTTGGATTTGGGGTTCATCATGCCGGTATGTCAAGGTCCGATCGTAATCTTACAGAAAAACTGTTCAAGGAGGGAGCAATTAAGGTCCTTTGTTGTACTGCAACACTTGCGTGGGGTGTTAACCTTCCAGCAGATTGTGTTATTATAAAAGGTACCCAGGTTTATGACGCCAAACGAGGAGGATTTGTAGATTTGGGCATATCAGATGTTATCCAAATCTTTGGTAGAGCTGGTAGACCAGGTTTTGGGTCTGCAAACGGAACCGGTATACTGTGTACGTCAGCTGACAGACTAGACAGCTACGTATCATTGATTACTCAACAGCATCCAATTGAATCCAGGTTTGGTGCGAAATTGGTTGATAATTTGAATGCCGAAATATCTCTTGGAACAGTAACAAATGTCGAAGAAGCTATACAGTGGCTGGGTTATACTTACATGTTTGTACGTATGAAAAAAAATCCATTCACATATGCTATCGAATGGGATGAGCTTATGTCTGATCCCCAACTATATGATAGGAGAAGAAACATGATCATAGCTGCTGCACGAAGATTACATTCATTACAAATGATAGTTTTTGATGAGGTATCTATGTATTTCATTTCAAAAGATCTTGGTAAAATTGCGTCCGATTTTTATCTACTTAATGAATCTGTGGAAATATTCAATCAAGTTTCTAACCCACGGGCAACAGAGGCTGACGTCCTTTCAATGATCAGTATGTCTAGTGAATTCGATGGTTTAAAGTTCAGAGAAGAAGAAGCAAGCGAATTAACCAGACTTGCCGAATCTGCTGCACCGTGCCAAATTGCTGGCGATTTAGAAAGCAATCACGGTAAGACAAACATTTTACTACAGGCATTTATATCTCAAAGTAAAATATTTGACTCTGCGCTTTCTTCGGACTCAAATTACGTTGCTCAAAATGCTGCGAGAATTTGTCGTGCTTTATTTTTAATTGGTCTAAACAGGAGATGGGGTGTTTTTACAAATATTATGCTTAATGTGTGCAAATCCATTGAGAAACGATTATGGTCATTTGATCACGCACTTTGCCAATTTGATCTACCAGAAAATATTTTAAGCCAAATAAGAAACAAAAATCCCACAATGGATCGACTTCTTGACATGGATCCAGAAGAATTAGGCGAATTAGTACATAATAAAAAAATGGGTCACAAAATTTTCTCTCTTTTAAGTTACTTTCCACAAGTTGAGATTGATTCGGAGATATTCCCGATCACATCAAATGTAATGAGGGTCCATGTAAACTTAACGCCCACGTTTATATGGAATCTGAGGATTCATGGGGAGGCTCAGTTTTTCTGGGTGACAGTGGAAGAATCCAATAAGTCTCAAATTTTGTATTTTGAAAAGTTTATCCTCAATAGAAGATCAATGAAGAACGATCATGAACTTGATTTTATGATTCCACTATCCAATCCATTGCCACCTCAAGTCGTGGTAAAAGTAGTTTCAGACACATGGCTGGGCTGTGAAAGTACAAGTGCAATTTCATTCCAACACCTGATTCGACCATATAATGAAAATGTATTAACAAAGCTACAAAAGTTGAGACCATTGCCAGTTTCAGCACTACATAACCCATTGCTGGAATCCATGTACTCTTTTAAGTATTTCAACCCCATGCAAACTATGACATTCCATACACTATACAACACTAACGATAATGTGTTTGTTGGTTCCCCAACTGGTTCAGGTAAAACTGTTGTTGCTGAATTAGCTATGTGGCATGCATTTAAGGAATTTCCTGGAAAGAAAGTCGTTTATATAGCTCCAATGAAGGCACTGGTTAGAGAAAGGGTCGATGATTGGAAGAAGAAAATTACACCTGTTACAGGTGATAAGGTAGTTGAACTGACAGGAGATTCTCTACCAGATCCTCGAGATGTCAGAGACGCCACTATAGTCATTACCACACCTGAGAAGTTTGATGGTATTTCGCGTAATTGGCAAACTCGTAAATTTGTTCAAGAGGTTTCATTAATTATTATGGATGAGATCCATCTACTTGCTAGTGATAGAGGCCCTATTTTAGAGATGATTGTGAGTCGTATGAATTACGTCTCCACCCAAACAAAGCAACCCGTCAGATTATTAGGTATGTCTACAGCAGTTTCAAATGCTCACGATATGGCTGGTTGGCTGAGAGTCAAAGAGAATGGTCTCTTTAACTTTCCATCTAGTGTGCGTCCGGTACCGCTGAAAATGTATATTGATGGATTTACAGATAACCTTGCATTTTGTCCACTAATGAAAACAATGAATAAACCTTCATTTATGGCTATTAAACAACATTCTCCTGATAAACCTACTTTGATTTTCGTTGCTTCACGTAGACAAACACGACTTACTGCTCTTGACTTAATCCATTTATGTGGTATGGAATCAAATCCTCGGAGGTTCCTAAATATATCAGATGAACAAGAGCTTGAGTATTACATTTCACAAGTTACTGATGACACATTAAAATTATCCTTACAGTTTGGGATAGGGTTACACCATGCTGGTTTGGTTGAGAAGGATAGAACTATTTCTCATCAATTGTTTCAGCAAAGCAAAATACAAATTTTAATCGCAACTTCAACACTAGCGTGGGGTGTCAATCTGCCCGCACACTTGGTTATCATTAAGGGTACTCAATTTTTTGATGCCAAGATAGAAGGGTATAGAGATATGGATTTAACCGATATATTGCAAATGATGGGTAGAGCCGGTAGACCTGCATTTGATACTAGCGGTACTGCTATTGTTTATACAAAAAACTCCAAGAAAATGTTTTATAAGCATTTCCTGAATATTGGATTCCCCGTAGAGTCATCTTTGCACAAAGTGCTAGATGACCATATAGGTGCAGAAATCACGTCAGGCACAATAACCAATAGACAAGAAGCCCTGAACTTTTTAAGCTGGACCTTTTTATACAGAAGAGCTCATCATAACCCAACGTACTATGGTATTGAAGGGGATTTATCTGTGGAAAATGTGAGCAAGTATTTAAGCAAGCAAATTGATGAAACGCTATACAATCTTGAAGAATCAGGGTGTGTAGAGTTAAACGGTGAAGACATTATTCCTACACCTTTTTTGAGCATTTCCTCGTATTATTATATTTCGCATAAAACTGTCCGTACCGTGTTAAGAAATATCCACGGAAATGCATCTTTTCAAGATATATTGAAATGGCTCTCATTAGCTGAGGAATACAATGAGTTACCTGTTAGAGGTGGTGAAGCCATTATGAATATTGAAATGTCAGCTCAGTCTAGATATAAAGTTGAGGATACATTTGAAGGTGATATAGAGGTTAGCATGATAGATCCCCATGTCAAAGCGTTTTTGTTGCTGCAGGCACACTTAAGCAGGGTAGATCTTCCTATTGCAGATTACATTCAAGATACTGTTTCTGTATTAGACCAGTCTTTGCGTATTTTGCAAGCTTTTATTGATATAGCCAGTGAAATGGGATACTTGGCGACGGTAATGACGTTGATTAAAGTGATGCAGTGTATTAAGCAGGGATGCTGGTATGAAGATAATCCAGTAACACTTTTACCCGGTTGTGACATACAAAGATTCAAGGATATTGAGTTCCGTAATAATGGTTATCCCACAAAGCCAATAAAAACCAAATTAACGCTACAGAAACTGGCATCTAGCAAATCCAACGAATACAAACCTATCATCAGAGAGTTGAACGTATCTCGAGATTTTGAATCTAAGTTTTTGAATGTTGTGAAGCGTATACCAGCTTTGACAAATATTAGAGTCTTAGAGCAAACAAACCCATCACATCTACAAATTACGGCACAACATGTATCAGGTGTTTCTAGTAGAAATATGGAGGTTTATTGTGACAGATTTCCTAAGACGCAGAAAGAATTATGGTTTTGTATTGGCTATCAGAATGAAGAATTACTTATAATAAAGAGATGCCAACCCAGAAAAACTGGAAAAATCATTGAACTAGAATGTGATTTATTAATACCAGAGGAATTGTACGGAGAAAACCTGACGTTTACTATAGTGAATGATGCGATGGATTTACAATACACGGTGAGCGTTCAATTGCAAGAGGAGTTGTGATATCTACACTACTTCCCTTTACTTTCATACTTCAATAATTCTGTTTCTAAATATGCCATTATTTTACATATAAACTTGAATAGTACTCATTTTATGTACTGGTAGTTTTTTCTTGAAATTACTCAAAGAAGTCATCTTCTTCTTTCTCGTTTTCGTTACTATCACTGTCTTCATCAGATTCTTGATGAGAGGCATCTGTTTGATTAGAACGTGATAATGCATCATCCAATGTAACACCGATTGCTTCCTCAGAAAGCTTTTTACCAGCTAGAATATTTGATAACGATACAGGTAGAGACTTATCAGCAATTTTGCCTCTGACAAGTTGTCTGAAAGCTTTCCTTCTAAGATTAGTTTCTGCGCTTGCCTCTGTGTCATCTTCTGTAAAAATTGATATGTACTTTTCTGATTTTGGAAAATTTACCACGTAGCACAAGTCAACCTCTGCATTTTCTAAAGCTTCTTTGTTAGCCTCATTTTCATCAGCTTTGTATGTCTTTAATGCCTTCTTATACCTTCTCAGAGCCTTTTTTCTCTCAAAAAACCTTACCATATGATATTTCTTAGCATTCTTTCTAATGTTTTCTTTCACCTCATGATTATGTAGTTCCAACCTTAGCGCTTCTAGCGTTCGCTCTTTCTCGACAATGATATTAGACGGTAGAATGTCTTTTTTCTTCTTAAGTAATCTCTCTAGATCCCTAATCCTTCTCTTTATTTTATTCGAACCTGAATCCAAAAATTGTGCCATTTCCAGGGATTGCCCCAAAGCCCTTCTGTTCTTCTTTTGCATCCTAACTCCTGACATATTTCTTTCTAAACCTAGTCAATCTAGTCAATTAGTAAAATCTTACTTTAATGCTAGATCTACTTTACATTTGATGAAATGGAAAGTTTAATCAACTATTCACTCATGATTTATATTTGAATATGAAATGCATATACAGTTTGCGATGAGCATAGCTCATCGCGATTCAAAAAATTTTCAGATAAAATTTCAACCACAGAGAAATGCCGTAAGGTTACGAAATTTCGAGATTTAACCACTTTAGGAAATTGCTTTTTGTTCAGGTCATTCTCTAAGGATATGTATATGGCCCAGTTGGCTTGTAGCAAGTACCTAATGAACTTTATCAATTCATAAATAGTTGATCAAATAAAGACGATTGTAAATGGTAGTCACTTATCTGAATATACAGGCAAAAAACGATATTAGTATGTTTTATTGTTCTGCTTTCTAGCAAACGTATCAATGCATTTACTTGTGTATTCTTTCTGGTTTCTTGAGGAACAACCAGCTCCATTTTGATGGTGACTCCAGTGACTCCTCATCTGATATATATTCTATTATTTCAGGCTTTCTAATCTCAGATGAATGAACTTCTTGGTTATATTTCTGTGCAGTGGCTATATCATTGAAATTAAAATCTGGCCTCATCTGAAATCCGTATATTGGGGTTTCTAATTGAGTTAGTATCCTAGAATCCCCTGTTATAGAATATTGAAACCCGCGGATAGTATCGAGTGGACGCTCATCTGTTTTTCTAGTTGGGTTAGAGCGATCAGGATCTTGAATTTGACAACCAAAGACATCATTTATAACTTCATTTTTGGTAATTCCATAGTAAGCACCAGGTTTTTTGAATTGGTCAGCAGCTTCCTCAAAAGGCTGTGCTTCTTGTACAGCTCCAAGAACGGAATCATTAACTTTTAATCTGAGTTTCTTTTTACCTTTCTTGTCCCTCTTAGATTGATCCTTTTGTGTCTGATTACCTTTATATATGGTGGCTTCTTTACTCATTTTTTACTTGGATGGAGGAATTGATATTATAAGATAGTGCCAATCTTTAAATACTAGAAGAAATAACTTAATAGGATTGGTATAGTTTATTTTGAACTGCGTGTTAACTTCTTCATGGTGCACTTATCATTTTTGTTAGGCGCAGGTCAGTAATGACACAAAATAAGGCAATCTATATTAAGTCATACTTATGCAGGCTTATTAGCGGTGAATGACTCTTAACCAGTAGATTATATCTGTTTATCCATTCCTCAATGCGAATTGTTTGTCAATGCATATTTTACTTTATGAATAAATTAACTATACAATAATTGGTATATAAGATGCGTAATGACATAACAAAGTTCTCCGTTATAAAAAAAGCTTCAATTGCATCGGCTTAGCTCTATGCAATCAAATTAGTATGCCCCTAGTTATATTTCAAACATAATTATTTATGTGTCATGGTCTCCGTCATCTTAGTTGCAGTAATTCAACAGTGCTTCTTTAACAGCATGACATGCTTGTTCCACTTCACTGGAGGACATATTGGCTGTGCAAGATATTTTTAAGCTGGGCACAATAGGGACGCTTTCTGACTTCAACACAATGGTGTTTCTGGTGATGAGAATGTTGTACTTCTCCAATACAAAATCCACAATTTCTTGTAAGAACTTCTCTTCGTTTTCATATGGCTCAATATACTTATTTGTAATACATTTTTTTTGTAATGAGCTTACAATTTGGAAAAGTTGATCTTTGTTATAACCGAACTTGTCCATTCTGAAATCATCCAACAACTCCAAATGCAAAATAGGGGAGTGGACACTGGATTTCACCTGTACATAAGCCATCAGATCTTTATCGTTGTTGAAGAAATCAAACAATTGACGACTGAGTCCGTGTACTTTCTGAACTGCTGAATTATCTTCAGCTAACATCTTCAGAGTTTCTGTCGCGGTTGTAGTGGTATAAGCTGGTAAAGAGGCAGAGAAACAGTAGGCATTGGAACCAATATGTTGATGCTGAGACATAACATGATCACCTAGCACAAAGCCTCCTGAAGAACCAAGTGCATTTGCAAGAGAGCCAACGGTTATATCAATAGAGCGAGCACGGTCCATGTTAAAATGCTCTGGTAAGCCACGACCTGAAGCACCCAAGACACCAAGGGAGAGGGTTTCGTCAACAAATAACCTAAACTTATACTTTCTCTTTAATTTTGTTAGTTCTGGTAGTGGTGCAATATCACCAGTATTAGTGAAGATTGCTTCAGTTACAATAAACTTTCTAGGAATAGCAGGTGGCTTATCTTTTTTCTCAGCTTCAGTGAGTTCGGCTAGAAGGTTTTCCAATGATTCCATGTTGTTATGTTCATAGTAGTAAACAGTAGATCTGCTTAATTGTAAGGCATTTTGAACCGCTAATGATACATCGTTATCTGCTACTAATATATCACCACGTTTTGTGAATGCAGGAATAACAGAGGCTGCAACACAAAAATCTTGACCATACAGTACAGCACTATCGGTTCCAAAAAACTTAGCTAACTCATATTCCAAGTGGTAATGTACATCTTGATTACCGTAAAAACCAGCTGGACCACAAGCACCTACACCGTAATTTTTAATGGTGGTCTTGGCGGTATTAACTACTCTTTCAGTTTTCGACAATTGTAAGAAGTTATTCGTACTCATATTTAGGACATTCTCAAAAGTTTCTTTGCCATTGCTTCTTGTAAATGTGACACGAGTTTCAACACCAGAATCTTTCATGACTGGGATTTTGTCTAGTCTCCAATTTTGAAATTCAGTCAATGAATCATCAACCATAGGCTCAGGTTCCCATTCTTCAATCATAGCCTCCACTTCTTGGGCTGATAAGTTTGGCTTGCTAGCTTGTAATCCTTTTTTATGTTGCGGTTTCGAAAAATAGTACACCAGTGCATATATCAGCAAACCCAATTCTATAGCCGTTCTATAGGGATCATCACGATGAGATTTCTTAATATATGATATGACATAAGCACCACCTGGAATCTTCGCAAACACATCGTTAACAAAGAAACAAATGTATGCAAATGATGTGCTTAGGAACACAGGAACAGGGACATATTGTGGAAGCACGCTTGAGATGCTGACTCTTGGAGCATCCATTGTTTTATATCTTCTTATTGAGAAATGTCTGGGAAAACTGGCTCAAGTCTGTAATACTTTTATAGATCACGAAGAAAGAAAATTGCTTCAGGGTGAATAATTTTTGCAATGATTAGTCCTACTTTACCTTTTATAAAGGAACAATTCACCTTCTAGTTCCCGACACCCTATTCGATAATTTCTCCAGAGAGATAAAAAAAATTAATCTGCAAATACAATCAAAAGCACCGGCTTCAGATCAATGTGAATATCAGATGAAACTTTAGAGCTTGATGACACCTATTAAATCACCAATATGGCTTTCCAAATATATATTCCAATGCGAAACACGTCCAATTCCAGTTAAACCAGTGCCTTATTTGATTGATTCTCGAGAAATTTTTCAGCAGTTCGTGATCACTACGCCGACTTTGACACTTTTCACCAAGAAACAAGAAAAAAAATTCGTTTAACGCGTATCGTTTTTTATGACTATATGCAGTATTGGTCAAACTCCAATGGGATCAGTGTTGTAGGAATACTATGCTATATGATTGTCCTCTATAAATACAGACTTTGCTAATCTATATATTTGCTGGTGGTGTAGCTGTCACATCTGGAGTTGCTGCCGAAGGAGTATCACCTGGCGCATTTCTGCCTCCCGGTCCGTTATCACTGTAATACATTGGGCAGGATTTGTTTGTTCTGATGTGGCCTACTTGGCCACAAGTAGCACAACGTCTAGAAGTGTTCTTTGCACCTTTACCAACTTTACCTTCACTTTTCTTTAGATTCAGGCGAGCTCTTCGTTGCTGCGATTTCTCTAGATTGGCAAGTTCAGTTTCAAGTATCTTCTTTTGCATCTCTATATCCTCAATGTTATGGATATCGGTATCCGTTTCTTCAAGTAATTTATCAACATTTAGATTATCCTTACGTTGTTTCTCCTTCCGCTTCAAATATCCCTGAATGATTCTGGGATCCTTTATTATCACCGTTTGCCTTTGTATTATCCCGTTTTCATCCCTTTTTTTACGTACAATGCGAAGAACACGCCCATCTTTTCTCTTGTTTCTGATATATCTGTTAGTTTCATTAACTTCATCAGGGTCGTTAATCTCTTCAAAGGGATTAGAGATACTTAAGCTTTTTGTGTGTGTATACCAGGTTCTTGTGATCTCATCCTCGTATACTTTCTGCTGTTGAGCAACGTTGTATGAGTATCCACTTGAGGAAGAGCCTTTTTTTGTTGCAGGAGCTGGCGAAGACGCTGCTAGGTTTGCTAAGGAAGTTGTAGATTTCAAAAACCCTCCTTTCATTGAGGTTTTTAAGAATGAAAATCCTTCTCCGCAGCCAGTTGGGTCACCCGCCCCATGAATTTGTACCATCGCCCTCATTTGTGTGGCATTGATAAAATTCTTGCTTATATTCCAGGGTGTTAAGCTCTCTTCTAGCTTCACTAGGTCATTGTCAAAATTAAATACTTCATTGTCGTCTTGATTCTGAATACCATGGCCCATAACTTCAACTTCAGCAACTTGTTCAGGCGTTAGTAATTTTTTGATATTTTCACCATCCAAAAGTGGTTCACCTTCTTTTAACCTCCATAAACCTTTATCTGGACCTTCTCTTTGATATTTCATAAACTCTTTGATTTTTTGTCTATTTTGGCCATACTCAGCTTCCGGGAAGTGCACAGCAATGGGATCAATGGATATAGATCTAGTTGAAGCCTTGTTCAACAGTCTGTAAACAATCATTCTTAATCTAATAGCTTTCATTGAAGTAACTCTTCTAGAGTTCGGACCAGGAATTTCATCCACCGGAAATGTCTGACCGACAGTAAATAAATGATTAATATTTCTCAAGTAAAATCTATTACTGATGCCGTTACCCGTGCTTCTCACAAGTAGGAAATCAGTCCCCGACACCTCATGTTTGAATACTGGTGCTCTTAACATGTTATTATACAGGGTCGGCACGATATGACCGGGCTCTACCAAGCCAAAGTTCCAAAATGGAGATTTGTCCTGTACACCAAGCACATGTGTTTCACCAACAGGTAATTTTGGTCTCAAAGTATCTTCTTCAGAAATTTTTCTATAGTAGTTAATTAACTTGTTTCCCATACCGAATTTGGATAGTGCCAAAGGATTTTCTTCTGAGAACTCCATTAAGTATATAGGTGCCGTATCACCTACTGTCAAATCAGGAGTAGTGGCAAAAGATTCCTTTATATCTTTTCCCTTATCACGTTTTCTTTTACGGAGCTTTAATTTACTGAATACTATATTTGTACCAGCTCTAATTGTGCTATTGAAATTAGGGCGATGGAAATGTCTTAATTGGCTTTTTGGAGCAGTAACTTTGTAAAATGGAGATTGTAAACGTGCAGCTGGTTTGGAGTGCTCAATATTAAGATTTGAAATAATGGCACGAATCTTGGTTTGATGTGCTTGTCTCAGTATATTGTACTTATCATCGTTGGATATGTTAAATCTTTTCATGATGGCCTGGATGTCGTAAGTTTGTTTCTCCTTGTTCTCCTGGTTAATATTAGTAATTCTTTTTTTATCTTCAATAAGTAACAGGTTTGGATCATTCATGCTCAATTCAGCCATGTTTGCTTGTTTCAGTTTACCATTGACTAAATCATCTTCATTCCAATTCCAATCTGAAGGAGTATCGTATGATTTGGTTTCAAAACTCATTCTTGATTTAGATTCATCATTCAGATGGCCATTAATAATTTGGTCTTCATTCCAATCAGTGGTCGCAATAATTAGTTCATCTGAGATACCATTATCTTTCGCTTGTACATTCTTTTCTCGCAGGTTATCCAAGTCAGCATCTTCAATTTCTACAGAAACTATGCCCTTTCGTTGGCCTTCTTTAGATTTTGCCTTGGACATCATATTCCACCTGTTTTCTGGCAGTTCAAATAACTTCCGCTGATCTGGCTGTACATGTAATTTTAGTTTTAGTGGAAATAACGGTTTCAAAAGATCCTCCTGAGCAAGAATTTTATAGTACCAGTTGTAGTCCATTGTCTTCCTATAAATGAGTTTATTCCACTTTAAAATTTTTCCTTTGCTAAATGTAGGGAAATATTTCTTTAGGAGCTTCTTTTCCAGTATAGTCTTCTGTTCCTTCTTGACTAATTCAGCTAGCCTTTGTTGTTGACGTTGCTGTACTCTTTCTGCATTTCCGCTATCTGGCGCTGGGAAAGCATGGGTATTGTCCATGTACATTGAGTCATTATTCTGTTCGATACCCATAAATAAAGCATTCTGTCCTTGATATTCCTCATTAGATAGGTCGCTACCCACCATGGAAGAATTTTCATTCGGTATTGTGCTCATGAAGTGATTCCTGACGTCTGCATCTCCGTTTGCGCTGGGACCAACTTCGAAGAGATCCTGTTCACCTCCATCATAACCCGATATATAACCGTCATCTTTATTATTGTGACTTGTAACACCAAATTCGCCTACCACATCTTCTTCTTCTGGTAATTCTTCATCAGCTAGTTCATCTTCATCCTCAAAATCTACAGCATCTGGCAAATGCTCTGTTGCGCCTTCATCATCTTTGCCTATATAGCTTCCAATTTCCATAGAACCAAAGTCACCGGCAAAGATGGCATTGTATGCATCGTCCTCATTGGATAGATCCTTGTTCTTGCCTTTGCTATTGCCTTTCATCACTTGCTTTTATCTCCACGGTTTTCAGTCACTATGCCTACCTAAAAGGCTAAAAGAGAAACTGAGCAGTAGTAGCTTTTTAACAACACCAATATAGCCGGCACAAGAGCTGACAATGATGATTGAATTAGGTTTCTTTTAGTGTTCTAATGACCAGTTTGCCTTATTTTAAAATCATTACTATTGTATTTCATAGTCACTTTTTCTATATTTTTCATCTTCTGGGCATCGAGGGCTTTCGAGCACCAGACTTTTGGAAAAAGAAGTAATGGCAGCAAATGACAGACATTAACTGAATTTCAAACTGGGATCACCTACAATCTGAAATAACTGGATATTCTTGGATCGGTATCGACAATTTGTTTCTAGATAACGGCAGTTTACTTTGTAATTGCAACTAAGTCCCATAATTTTTGACACCATTTTGGATACACAAAACAAGTGAAGGATGACTGCTGAATCGATGATACATAGGGCCAACAAAGGTGGCTATGGTTCCTCACAAGATGAAAACATACATTATGAATATGACTGGGTGAGGCCTGTTAAGGTCACTGAGAATTCGCAGGGTGGGGATGGTTCTGACCCTCTTATAGGCATCGGATCAGAGAGTAAAGAAAGTAGCTTTTATGGTTTCAAGTTTAAGACCTGGCAAAAACGCAATGGGGGCCATCCAATAGAGAAAGACCCAGTTACATTATTGAACATGGATGACTTCGATAGAACTAAAGTTAGTGAAAAGAAGAAAAAGCTCGGCAAGAAGTTAGATGGTGATGACCTTTCAGAGGATGCAATTCGTGGTGCTGTGGGTGGCTCTGATACAGTTTTCTCCAGTTCTCATGCTAAACCAGATACATCCGGTGGGATGAAGAGAAACGAGACAGAGACAGAAAAGCAATCAGATTCTAACACTCAAGAACAAAGTACAACTTCAGTCAAGGAGGAAGAATCAAAAAATGAAACTAATGACACTGAAGTTACTCCTGAATCCAATGCCATAGAGAAGGACGAACTTGCTAGTAAGCTTGGTGATGTACAGACACCTGAATCTGGGAATTTGAGTGAAGGTCAAAAACCATCAGATACTCAACTGTTAGAGAATGATATCAAGGATGAAACAAAGTCCGAAATAGTAGAGGAGGATGGTAATGAGGTTGGTGATCCCGTAAGTGAGCCTGTAAATGAGCCTGTAAGTAATACAGTCACACCAGAAGGGGAGAACAATAAAGAGGATAATGATATTGAGATGACAGATGCTTAAGTGTTTTGGAATACTGTGCGAATATGCCCAACTAAGTCTTTGATCTTTAATATTCAAAGTTTAGTAATGTAATTATATTAACTTCCTACATGTGTACTATATTATTTTGTGTTCTATAAATTGGTTCTATCATAACGTGTCAATTTTAAAATAGCTATATTACAAATTATAAAGTTTATCGTTATCGTTGTCGTCATAATATGCTTTTTCAAGCAAATTCAAAAAAAATAACTTATGCCATTCATCGCGGTGAGCAAAATACATTTCATTAGGATTTTATTATTATTTCAACCACAGCGTCACGAGCAATCTTGATGGTATCCTTTAGCTCTTCATTCAAATCTTTTCGAAGTTGTTTCCTCTCCTCTTTAGAATTGCATGTGTTGATCTTATTCATTAAAGCCATCCATTGCTTCGTATTGCCACTACCTGACAGTATGGTGATAAGTGATCCCGAAGGTACCTTTTCATAAATGTTATTGATCTGTTCACAGATGTTTTTCAGAACATCTTCTTGGTTTAATACTACACCATTCTTAGGTATTGCATATCCTCTTGCAAATTCAAGAGCTCTTAGTCGACCAACAAAAAAATCGTACTGCTCTATGTTATTTATAATGCTGTTGAACACTTCATCGTCATTATCACAAAATATAGTGCCTATGTTGCTGTCTGTCTTGAAATGACTCTTTGGAACTGTGTTGTTTAAAACTAAGGACTTTATTCCGCGAGCATCAAGTAAGTCAAATATATTTTCCGTTCTTAGGTGGGATCCAAATGCCATACCTCTTTGAATTTTTAGTTTTGTTAATTCCATACATGTTCTGGCATCTTCAATTGAGTCATGACCATCATCACCATTTTCAGCCTGAATGTCCTTATTTAGATATTCGCTAGCAAGATATTTTAAAGACGGTTTGAAAGGTGGGCCTCCCTGGTGATCATATATTATTGCAGTGTCAACTATATTGGGATGTCTGATTCGTAGAACAGACAGATCATTAGAAAGTGAGTGTCCTATCAAAATATCATTTGCACTGATAATATTTAGTAAGTCATCCTGTACCTGTTCCACAGTTTTAGTAGCACCATCCAACTTTTCTTTAGTCATACCACTATATTTGGTAACGTAATCAACAATAGGAGCCTCTGGGATGACTAACTCATCATAAATGACCTCGTTCTCAAAATTGACAAGGCTTACTCTAGCTACGATAAATCCTGTTTCACATTTACACATTTCACAATCAAGAGCAAAAATGTGAGATCCATCATGTTCAAATTCCTTGGTATTTTTCCATGTCGCCTTAGAGTTCACTTCATTGTTTATGTCAATAACCTGGGATTTGAATATATCGGTCAATGATTTGGTGCCTTCATGAATTGGATAATCTCTCTCTAGAAGTTGGTCAACTGATGCAAGTAGGTCATAGATAGTTATAGTCTTTTTAGATAGATCACTCAGTAATTCCCTCCTTTGTTTAGGTAGTAGTGGTGGATTTATAAATGCATTATAGGCAGAAAATATAGCAGTGTTTGATCCAGGTGCAGACATAGGGAAAGTAATCTGGTTATCAAAAGGGTTTAGCCCTGTGAGACCCTTTGTCGCTAATTCATCAACATTATCAGCAAACCTCTGATCCTGTGGTAATCCAAAATCCTGGGGTTCAAGTCCAGGAATAAACAGGAGAACATTCTTCTTTAAGGAATTTTTACCTGTAATCTCTTCCCACCAGCGATGCTCATCGGTAATATCATAAAGGTACTTGATTAGTCCTGTCATTACATTAATGGATGCCAGTTTTTCTGTTCCAACTTTAATGCTGAGTGGACCATCGTGTTTTTGAGCTCTCTTCTTCTTTTTCTTACCTTTGTTTTTAATTCTATCGGCAATAAGCTCATCGCTGTGTGATGATAATCTCAAAGTACTTCCTGGAGCGCTGATAGCCGCGCTGGATCTTCTTCTCTTACCAGTATTAGTCATTCGCTTGGCTTTGAAATTCTCAACTTCTACAACTGGTACCTCACTGATACTTAATCTGGCAACACTGCGATTCACAGTAGCGTTGTCGTCTACTTGAAGTTTTGGTACCGTATAGTTAGTTGTGCTGTCATTGCTGAGAAATGGATTGATCATCTTAATGGGAATATCTTCACAATTTGTAATTGGTGTGTTAGCACTCTTTGTTGGTGACAAGTCTGCCTCCATTGCTCTTTCAGTGGGCTGTTTGTCCATTACGCTATCTCTCATCGAAAATAGGCACTCAGTTGCGGCCAAGTGGTAGATTGGACTATTAGTGTTTTGGCACTCTTCAAAAGAAATAAATTATTCGAATGAGAGTGTTAGCGTCGGTAACTCGCTACAAATAAGCATTGCTGTCTATTAGTTCCATGGTAATACCACCATTTTAACCTTTTGGCATCTGCTTAATCGATGAAAAATTGTTTATCGTGTTACACAACTAGAAGCATATGGATGAATCATAAACTTTATTTTGAAGATGAAGATATGTATGTCATTTACTGGAAATAGGTCTAATTAAAGAAATATACATGTCCTAATGGTCTTAGCGCCTCAGTCTTTAATATGGTGAGTATCTCTAATGATGTCCCGTTTTGCAGATACAGTTGCCTAAAACTAACCTTAAATTTTGTGTCTCAACAGACCATTGAAGAGACCAGTTGATTTGTTATTACCGAAAACTGTGCAAGTAAAGGGAAAATGGTATAAACAGTTTTCTACAAGGTGTGTAAAGATTTGAATACCTGTAGATGTATTGGCATATTAGGTCGATGAAGCCAACCGTTTTCTGATATCAGTACTGCTGATCTTTTCCTTCCAGCCATCATCTTCTTGACCACCTAATACATTTACGACGTAGATATCTAATTGGCTCATACCTTTACTAGCCCTAGTTTTGTTAACTACTTCACCCCCGCCAATAGTCTCTCGACTTACGATAAGACATTCAATCTCAGGTACTGTGCCAGTAGGACCACAGACATCTCTAATGGCGACTACTTCCATTTTCAAAGAGGGTTTCAATAACTGCAGAAACTTATTAACTCCATTGCATCTTTCTTCGAAATCCTCTAGAAATTCTTGGTATTTTTTATTCACCAGTAGTTCCTCATCTGTAACACCGACAATTAGTCTTTGAGAAGTTAAGTATGAAGCAACACTGAGTAATATTTTGTGACCATCATGCAGATGATCGAATGTGCCACCTAGTGCACTAACTTTGTAACGATTCCCATCAGGTTGCGATCCGTGAGGGATAGTGTTATGTGAGATCTTCAATTTTTGATATTGAATATGGTTTTCATATTTATATCCAGTTATTTCAGCACCTTCCTCTGTAACTAAATAACTCCATATATAGTCCTTTCTGTGTTCACTCTCACTCCATTCGCTTCCAAAGAGCACATTTATTGGCTGCAGCTCCAAACCTTTGGACACCAGCACATCTCTGCTGGCACTGTAAAGTCTACCCAAAACGTCATCTAGATGAACAGAATCTTCAAAAGCATCCAATAGAATTATATCAAGCACTGAGCTCTTATTTACAATTGGTAAGATCACTTTTCGAAGCACTTGTTCCTGTAGTTCTGAATAATCAATTTCCTCTAAGTCCTTTAAAACTAATGCTATCTTCGTCATATCTTCGATACTGCTGAACGTTATACGCCAATAATAGAGTGGTATCCACTTCAATGATGGAAATAACTATGTGTTAGGGTTGCCCTAGTCAATTCGTACATTTCTTCATTAATTTCGATTTGTGTTATGTTGCCATTGTTTGACGTTTCCCTTGAAGTCATCGGCCTTTCCACAATTTGAAAAATTTGAGAGCTCATCGCAATAATACGAGGGTACTGATTCGCTCAGATAACTCATTGATGTGGTCGAATAAAGATATAAAAGAAACCTATTGAGATATTAGAGGCTGGAGTTAATAGTGTATTGCTAATTCATCAAATTTAGGTAGGAAAGATATCCTAAAGGTATATATCAAAGTGCTAAAGATATTGCAATAATAAATCAGAGATGAATACAGAGACTAAAGTAGAGGATTTAACGGCTAGTGATGATATAGAGTTTAAGAAGAAATTCTATTTGATACTCAAGAGTTCTCTCTCGGGAGATGAAGCGGCACACAAGGTGCTGGCCGAGCGCGTTTCAGATGATGCCAAGAGTAAAGTGGTAGATATAATAGTGCGATCAAGCATACAGGAGCCGACATACTCAAAATTCTACGGTCTGCTTTCGGAAAGACTTTGTGCGACACATAGCTCATGGGTTGAAGGCTATAAGCACGTTCTTTTGGACAATTATACAAACATGAACACATTTGAGCCCGCCCAGTTGCGTATTATTGGTAAACTATGGGGGCATATATTTGCTGCAGATTATCTTGGCTTTGAGTTATTTGAAAACTTCAGAATGAATGAGGAAGATAGCTCTCCCGCTACAAGGATATTTTTGAAGTTTTTGTTTCAGGAACTGGTAGCTGAATTGGGTATCAATGAGCTACAAGCCCGTTTGAATGAGGACTACATCAAGCCGTTCTTGAAGAATCTATTTCCAGAAGAAGACCTGGATGACATGAGATATTCTATCAACTATTTTACATCCATAGGTCTTGGTGTTTTAACCAAGAGAATGCGAGATGATGTTAGTTCCATTGAAGAACAAGAAAAGAAGGTACGAGAGGCAGAGAGGTTGAAAGAAGAAGAATCGAGACCTGAGGGGCCATCAGACACATGGAGGTCAAGGAAACCCTTACCTAGTCAAGAGAACAAGTATTCAAAAACGTCAGCTAAAGATAGGAGGTTTTCACGCAGAGATGGTGGTAATTCGAGAAAGAGTGTTGGAAAAAGGTCAAGAACACCACCTCGCAGTAGGTACAACTCAAATACCAAATCAGATAGAAAGCCTCGATCTAGGACACCGCCAAGGAGAAGGAATAGATCTCGTAGTCCAAGGCGATAGTAAAATTCGAGGCTTTGAATGCATATATGCATATATATATTTAGCATAATCTAAGCAGCGTAGTAAAAAGTGCTGGTTGTAATAATCGTCATTTCGCTGGTTACGTTTTTCGGCGAAGATGAAAATCAACATCATATCAATTTGAAAAAGCTTGACATGATATAAGAGATTGGGTTCTTGATAGCGGAGAAAAATAGCAATTGTAAAAAATACAATACTTTTTAATTATATAAAAAATAGTTAAAAAAAATAATAAAAGGAGTCAGGGAAAGAAGAACGACAATGAAAAGCTAACCGTCGAGACGAGTAACTTCCAAATTTTTCAAAAAGAAAAAGTAAATTTGGTAATGGTCTAGCTAAAGACTGTTACCAACCCTGCTCAATTGATCAAAATATAAAATTATAATCAGTGGACGTGATAAAAATGAAGTTCAATTGAATTAATAGAATCCGATCAATGATAGTCTAAGGGAAACTATCACAACAATTTGAACCCATTTTCTGAAAAAGAGTTAAAAAAAAGAGTTACAATTCGGGAAAATAAGATAGCAAAGATACATCATATCGATGATCTTGCGGGTATCAGTCATTTGGGGTATAAAATAGTAATTGTTTAGAGGATAACAGAATAATATCAAAAAAGAGTTTGGGCGAAACCAAAATGATAATCTTCTGTCAAGCCAAAGAGCTGCCACAAAACAAGTATTGCTTAGAGATAGATAAAAAACGCTTTTTCATTAAACAAGAAGTTCAAAAAGCTTTTAGAACCTTTTGAGAAAATGCGTTTATTCATCGGACAAGACACCCCAGTACTTTTCACAGCCGTATGGACCGTCAGCCTTCCAGTAGTCGTTGAAGGCGTTGTACAAGAAAGTGTCAGCACCACAAGCAGCAGTGATAGAGTTGACAGCGTCCTTTTGGTTTTGCTTGGATGGGACAGCAACACCTAGGGTTTGACCCTTGGATGGCCAGCCGGATTCAGTGATGACAACCTCCTTCTTACCGTCACAAGCAGTCCAGACTCTTTGGATTTGTTGCAACAACCAGGAACCAGCGTCTTGAGCCTTGGTGTATTGGTCGAAGTAAGCGTGAGCGTTAACAGCCATGTAGTCAGAGTATTGGCACAATTCTGGGTTGTTGATAACGGCGATGAAAGTGTCGACAGAGACAACTGGGCCGTTGAAACCAGCAGCTTGCAAAGCGGCTCTACCAGCAGCAACGTATTGGCCAACTTGAGCTGGAGAGGCTTGACCACCGTTAACCAATTCGTTACCGATGGAGACGGTAGTGACATCGTCCCAAGAACCGTAAGTGTTAACGGCGCTCTTGATGGCGTCAACGGAGCCTTGGATGTTAGAGACATCGAAGACACCCAAGAAAAGCTTTTGACCGGAGGCCTTAGCCTTGAAGACGTTTTCGACTTGGTTACAGTCGGTACCGTATAGTCTGATGGTTGGGTATTGGGACAAAGCAGCCAAGTCGGAAGCGACAGCGGAGGCGTCCTTACAAGTACCGTCGGCATTGTATGGAGTGTAAGTGATACCCTTGACACCGGCACCACCAACTTGGGTGTCTGGCTTCTTGGTGTTGGAAGAGGAAGAGGAAGAGGAAGCTTGGGAAGAAGCTGGAGCTAGTTCAGTAGTAGACTTAGCTGGAGCTGGGGAAGCTTCTTGTTGTTGTTGTTGTTGTTGTTGTTGTTGCTGGGTAGTTGGTTGAGGAGCGTTTTCAACAACTTGTTCGTTGATGGCCTCAGCCTTTTGGACTGGGGTTCCATCTGGACCGACGACGACGGTTTGGACGGCGTGCATGGTCTTGGTGACAACATCACGCTTCTCCTTGTGGGTGTGGGCAGCGTGTGGAGCGGCAATTGCAGTACCTAGCAAAGCAGAAGTAATCAAAGTGGAAAATTTCATAATGAACGGACTTGAATTAGAGAAAGATTATTTTTTAGTTAATTTAAAGAATGACTTGTAGTTGGATTTATCTTCTTAATTCAGCGGGATGGTGTCTTTCCAATGGAAGCAAGAATTAAGGAGAGAGAGAACAAAATATGTAACTTAGTTTTATACTATACAAATAAGACAGGATAAGGAAGGAAAAGAAAAAAATTTGTTTATTCGAGAAGACAGAAGGAAGAAGTAACGCAGCACGACATAGTAAAGTAAAAAGACTGTGATCTGTCCACAAGGACTTTCGAAGTTGTTTATATAGCTGCAGCCGGGATCGGATCTCTGAGTGCCTCTTGTGATCTGCCCTTCTGGGGGTCTTTCTGGGTGTTCTGGGTTTTGGTCTTTGGGATTTGAGTATTGGGTGGGGGGGTAAGTCTCTCTTCTGAGTATCTCTGTGCTGTTCTGAGGGACTTGCCGTTCTAGAACCACAATGATCACCCGTATATGGCCTGTGGCCATTTTGGTTTCCTAAACGGGCGTTAGTGACAACACAGTGTGAGGGGGGGGAGGGAGTGTTGCAAAATCTTATTACCTGATCCGGTAAAAACAAGACAATACACACTTGCATTTACACTTACACTTATATTTACAAGTTTCTTGCACTGATTGCACTGTTTGCACGGGCCAAACTGCGAGGGGGCCTGCTCAGAGTGTGTCGTACAGTTGCAGGTGTCTCTTTTATTTATCGACTTCTCTTCTCGGTGTTCCTGTTTTGGTTTAGGGCAGGAGGGGCCGTTTGTTTTGGGCTTTCCTCACAGATGCAGCTGTACGGGTGCAGCTGAGATCTGGGTGTGTTTCGTTTCCTTCTTTCTTTTTCTGCCCCCCCCAGGAAAGAGCCGGACGGCATGCCGTTGGTGAGGATGATTCAAATTCTGCAGCCAGAGGGGATATTCTTTTCTTTCTTTTTTCAATAAAGGCATTTTGCAAGTCCCAGAGTTAATGGCCGCAGACCCCTCCTTTTTTTGTTTATCTTGAATTGAAATGAACTTACACACATTGGCATTCGTAATTCGTATATGTGACTACCTTAGTAGTTGTGGTGGGCTCACTGCGAGTGCTCCAGTGGAATCAGCTATTGTGTCAGACAGAGACGTTGGACTGGGACGTACAAGAGGTCGAACAGGAATATAGAGGGCCCAGACACAGAGCGCACGACTTGACTGATATGATACCACGGTGTTAATATGCTAGAACCCACTCACTTTTCCTAAAGGGGTAACGAAGGTCTACACAAGTTCCAGGGAGAGAAATAGTGTTTTGTTGGGAGGGAGGGGAGCGGGCTTGCCAATCATTTCCCCCTACCCCCTCTCTCTCTCTATAGCCTTTACTCAATTGGTCGATGATTCTCAATTGAGAATTAAACATTGTGGACTTTGGACTTTGGACTCTAACTCTTAGTGAAGTGAAGGGAAAAACGGCGATATTTTTTTCTTGTGTGACAACAGATTTGTGTGGTTCCAAGTGGTGGGTACTGACACCTAAACGTTAACAGACCTGAGAGACAACAGATTGTATAGAGTGATACGGTATCCACATGATCTGATCTATATTTACTACATAAGCTATTTATATCTTGCGTACCGCCTTACAACTCACATGGAGTAGTCTAATAATAGTCTTTGTGTATCCAGCTACTGAAGGTTTCTTTTTGGCCCTCCCTCGATACCCTTTCAGAAAAGTTCCCACCTTTCTGACACTACAGCCCATATATAGATCCAGGTTCTACCTAACACACAAACAAAACCTGTTGCACTAACAATGCTGATCCGTTGGACCACAACCAAAGATCTTCTTGCGAAGAAGTAAGGCCAAAACCCAAAAGGGCAGCACAGACTGGGGAGATGGGATATGGGAAAATCAGATCACGTGTCAACTATTTATAGACGAGCTATCAATCAGCTGACTAAATGCCAGATAGTGACCTCAACTCAAAGCAGCGTTGTACGAAATATCATATGGAATACGTAAATTGTTATCACAACTGCAACACTAGATACGACAAACGTGATGTATCACATAATTCAAGTTACCCGGCGGCGAGGACTTCATGTAAAGGCACGTGCATTGGGATGCTGGATAAAATGACAAGAAGTGAAATTGCTTTTCCCATGTCATTCTGTATATATTGCAGGCCTCTCTGGTGGTGGGAGGCAGTTTACCCGGCATGGTTGTAGAAGGGCGGATTACTTTCCCTTCCTTCAGCTTAGTGAATAGAGGAGTATATGGGTTTGCGCACCCGCGTCTAGACGAGAAGGGAACTTGAATTGCTAAGTTCACGCAAGATAGTTTGAGCAGCTTAACTTTGCAAAATAGTTCTAGATCATACACAGTGTCAAACTCTATCGGACCGCCAATTTTAGCATTTCGCGTCCAATCAGAACTTTGAATGAGAGAGACACACGAGGAACCGGGAGCAGAGATCAGAGATGAGAGTTCAGAGAGCAGAGATGAGAGATCAGAATCAAAACTGGATTCTACGTTCTCCCCCCCCCTGGGTTACTCTGTCAAAGGTGATGGGAGAGGGGGATCGACCTTTGGGCCGCTAAGCCACTGGCTGGTCTCTGGTCAACCTCAGAAACTCTGGTGCAAAAGACACCCCCGCTGCAGTTTTGCCGTCGCATTGGTGACGATTTCTCCTCTCTCCACCAACAGCCCTGTTAGGCCTCCATAATGGGAAACGGAAGTAGGAAGCAGGCCAGCCAGCTGAATTTTTTTTGCGTAGCATTCTCTATCATGACACAGAGAAGATGAGAAAAAGTGAGAAATGTGCTGCTCTTACCGCTTTAGGAAACTCATACTCTGAACAAAGATGATGACCGGAGGGTAGTTGGAGCACTAAGTGCAGAGAATTTAGCGTACACCCTCTGCCATTAATCCTTCCCCCGCTTTTTCACAGCCAGCACATTATACCTCTTCGAGCGATAAAACAACAGAAACTGTAAAAATGTTTCCCCATCCGGCACAAATTATCCTACTGAGCGGTCCCGCGACCAATGGTAGCTCAGAAATGGCCGCAATAACCACTAAAAGACCTGGCATGCTGATCTGAAATACACAGACAAACACAGACACACTGCCATACCTGTGCAAACCCAGAGAAGGCAGTACCAGAGAGCACAATCCGCCCCCAAAAAGAAACAATCTTGAGAGAAGAGCTTCTGTATCCTCCCCCCACTGCAAGCAACGCACAACTGCGCAATAGAAAGTATAAAACCTTCGAAAAATAGAAGAAAATCAGAGAGTGCGGGTCCTACAGAAGTGTCTGGGCAGCATATCTAGAAAGGGCTTGAAAGGGCTTCAAAAGTAGCTTCGAAAGAAAACCGCTTTGTTCCTCTCCCCCCCATCTCAAGCCTTTGTGTTACGTGCACTACCTTCGTTCTCCCCCCACCGATAATCCAGCAAATCCACCAAAAACTCAGCTCACATATTTTGGTGTTTTCGTGTTGGTTAGCATTGCCCTTGCAGCGAAATATTCTATCCAGTGAAAAAAATGAATTAAACAATCAAACAATAACACAGCCTACTTTAAAATTCACAGGACGCAATGCGTAACCTTGCTTTTTGAACAGAACTAATTAAGGCAGGAAAAGGAAAAGATTGAATTTATCTTGACAACAACAGGATGAGGATATATAAGGACCACATTTGATCCTTTCTTGAAACGTAATCTTAAACTCTATGTTTACTTCTAGTGCTGTGTTCTAATAGTTTTTTTTCTTCACTTAGCTGTATCAAACAACTCACTGTATCAATCACTATTTTACTATAACTAGATCAATAATGCAATACAGTCTGGTTTCTTTCATAACAGCTGCTACATTGCTGTTGTCGTCAGTTATGGCTGATGACCTGCCGGCTATTGAGATCAAGGGTAACAAGTTCTTTTTCTCCAATAACGGTTCCCAATTCTACATGAAGGGTATCGCTTACCAAGCTGATACCGCTAACGTCACAGGCGGTGCCACCATCAACGACCCATTGGCCGACTGGGACACCTGTTCCAGAGATATTCCATACTTGCAACAACTAGCTACTAACGTCATCCGTGTCTACGCCGTCAACACTTCCTTGGACCACTCCAGATGTATGAACGCTCTGAACGATGCCGGTATCTACGTCATTGCCGATTTGTCCTCTCCAAAGGTTTCCGTCAACAGAAAGTCTCCTTCCTGGGACTTGGAAATCTTCGACCGTTACAAGTCCGTTGTTGACATGTTCGCTAACTACTCCAACGTTCTAGGTTTCTTCGCAGGTAACGAGGTTACCAACGATGCCACCAACACTGACGCTTCCGCTTTCGTTAAGGCCGCCATTAGAGACACCAAGTCCTACATCAAGGAAAAGGGTTACAGAGGTATCCCAGTTGGTTACTCTTCTAACGATGACGCCGACACCAGAGTTGACATCGCTGATTACTTCGCTTGTGGTGACGACGCTGAAAGAGCTGACTTCTACGGTATTAACATGTACGAATGGTGTGGTAACTCTACTTTCCAAAAGTCTGGTTACGCTGACAGAACCAAGGAATTCGCCAACTTGTCCATCCCATTGTTCTTCTCCGAATACGGTTGTAACGAAGTTCAACCAAGAGAGTTCACTGAAGTTCAAGCACTATACGGCCCTGATATGACTGATGTCTGGTCCGGTGGTATTGTCTACATGTATTTCCAAGAAGCAAACAACTACGGTTTGGTTAGCATCGATGGCTCTAGTGTTAAGACTTTGGAAGATTTCAACTACTACTCTAAAGAAATCCACTCCATCTCCCCATCCTCAGTAAACTCCAAGACTTACACTCCAACCGCAACCTCTTTGGCTTGCCCATCTACTAACCAATACTGGAAGGCTGCCACTAACTTGCCACCAACCCCACAACTAGATCTATGTGAATGTATGGATGCTGCTAACTCTTGTATTGTTCAAGATGATGTCGATGAAGACGACTACCAAGATTTGTTCTCCTACTTGTGTGGTAAGATTGACTGTGGTGGTATTACTGGTAACGGTACCACCGGTAAGTACGGTTCTTACTCTTTCTGCTCTCCAAAGGAAAAGCTAAACTTCGTTCTAAACCTATACTACAACGCCCAAGGTGGTTCCAAGTCTAACTGTGACTTCAGTGGTTCTGCTACATTGAGAAGTGGTACTACCCAAGCTGGTTGTGCCTCTGCCTTGAAGGAAATTGGTAGCGTCGGTACTAACTCTGCTACCGATTCTGTTACTTTCTCTGGTGGCTCTACTGGTACTTCCAAGGCATCTGCTACCGGCTCTAACTCTTCCAAGTCCGGCTCAAGCAAATCCGGCTCTTCTACAAGTTCTTCTGCTAAGAGCTCTTCCTCTGGTAAGAGTAACAAGAAGTCTAACAGCTCTAGCTCCGTCCAAGTTGGTCTATACCAACTTCTTTTCTCAGCTTTCATCACATTAGGTGCAGTCGCCGGTGCTGGTTTCGCTCTTATTTAATTTCAGAATGATTTAAATATTTGATGAATCCTAATGTTCATATGATCAACGGGAAGAATATAGAAAAATATTCATTTTAATGCATGTATACTAAAGACATTTGTTTCATTTTTTCTCTTAACTAATTTCATTCATATCCAATTAACCAAAATATTTATTTGTAATTTTAGCTATGATCTTTAATGGAATTGTGTTTTTTTTTGGACGCGATTTATTGTCGCCTAAAGTATTCTAATTTGCTGACATATATTTTCTATAAAAGCGATGCAGGGGTATACAGTTCTGTGTTGAGGTAATATTAGTTTCTATAAATAAGCTACAAACAGATCTAATTACCTGTAACCATAAAAATTTCATTCAAAGCCTTAGAGTCCATAACAGCAGCACGCTTTTGTTTGATCCATTTCGAACGGACTGACAATCTTGTAGACACTGATTCAGGTATAGATGTAGCTGACGTACTGGATTCAATCGAAGCAGTCCGTATCTCTTGTTTTTTGTCTTTCTTGTGTTTGCTTTTCTTATCTTTCTTGCTATCTTTCTCTTTCTTATTCTTCTTATCCTTCTTACTCTTTTTTTCCTTTTTGTCCTTCTTACTCTTCTTCTTCTTCTTCGATTCTGAATCCGATTCTGAATCACGCTTACGTTTCTTAGATTTCTTTGCCTCCTTCTTCTCTATTTTATGTTTCTTCTTCTCATCTTCATCATCGTCGCTTTCCTCATCAGACGATGAATCCTTTTCCATCTGCGAGTAACTCAGAAGTTTCTTTGTCTTCGGATCCCAAGTACTAGCCAAGGTATCACCTTTAACAAAGTGCACACCCCATTTACCATTTAAAATCTTGTCCTTGCGCTGTATTTCAAGCTCTTTGTTAACCTCAGTCTCTTTACCGTTCAATCTACCAAGAATACGTTGAAACACATCGAGGCCTGCACACTCACCGTTATCAAACTCATCGATCTTATCACCTTTGTTTTTCTTCAGCTTTGCGCCCAGACCGAGGTTGTCATCCTTTATAGAGACCTTGATATGTGTCTTCATGGACTGCACGGGCTGGGTGCCCAGACCCTGGCCCGGTTGCCATCCAAAGCGCATCAAGTGCTTGTGTCCAAACCTGGACTGGTCATTACTCCACGCAGTGTTCCTGGGATCCAGCCCAAACTTCTGCCTTGTCTTCACAGCTGCCAAACCCATACTGTTATTATATTATCTTCTTGATATTTTTGTATATGCTTAATTAGTGATACTGGCCAAACACTTCCCCTGTGCTATAACTAATCACTTATATGTAGAAACACTATTTTGCTCATCGCGGGCAGCTCATCGCAAATTTTTTTTTTTTTTTTTCAGAATTTTTTTTTTCATGAAATATATTCTTGGTGTCCCCAGAACCACCCGTAGAAGAGGTATAACAAAGGATACCAACAGATTGCTTCCACTTAACAGGTAACTACTACCACATAGCAAACACGCAACCAAGAATCGCTTACGCATGACTGCGATAGCTGGTTACTAACCACGCTGACAAGGAAGAACAGTAACAGTTCACGTGACAAGATTGTTAACTAAGTGATAAGACGTTCAACAGGACTCCTTTTACACGTGAGACAAGAGGAGAGAGTGCCTGATTTCACCCCGGTGCTGTCGTCTACCGGGATATTTGTCTTGGGACTACGGTTCTTCCCCGGGTTTCTCTGGCTTTCCACAACTTTTGGGAGGAGGGGACCAGTTCCGTGGAATTACGGAAACACGGAATCACGGAAACACGGAATGTGGAAAAATAAACACGGAAATCACTGGAATCAGTGGAGTCGCGCGGAACTGGAATCGCGCGACACTGGGATCAGCCCTTTCTGCCTATGAAAGCAACGTAGAACCCGCAGCAAATGCACTGATGCTTTGGGAAGTTGGGATCTGCCTTCGACGAAGCTACAGAATCCCCGACGTGCGGGTGTTCCTCAGTGGAGTGGGTTTCCCCTCCCCCCATCCACCGCACAGCCCGGAATACAAACAATCGAAGGATCTGTGGTCTCAGGCTGTTGGTAGTAGGCTGTAAGTAGTGTGGGCTGTTGGAAGTAGGCTGTGGGCTGTGGGCTGTGTAGGGGGGAAGTAAGGCAGGGAGCAGTTAATTGGTAATTTGGAGCTCATGCTTCCCTCTGCGCTGCACTTACACTGCGCTGCGTTGGTAAGTTTCTTTCACTTAGTAATAATCCAACTGAAAAAAATGAAAAACAAGCAGAATCTAAGCAGAAAAATCGATGAGCTCATATTGACACATAATTTTCCAAATATTATAAAATTAATGTATAAAAAGGGAAGGGTTACTTGTGTGTTAACCTCTCTTTCCCACCTCGACAACACCAAGGTAAGAAAAAAAGATGCTCAGGAAAGACTCAGCCGCTGCGGGATCAGGTGGCGACTCGGACAGCTATGACCAGGAGCACAAGCGTGTGTCCACGTCCAGCGAGTCTCCTCAGGGGAGCACCGCTGGGAAGGCCAAGACGGCCTCGCCGGTGCAGGATTACGATCTAGACGCCGACTCGGACGAGATTTCTATTCTGACGTCCGGGGAGTACAGAGTGTGCCGGAACAAGCCACAGACGTATCTGAACTCCAACGACATAGAGAAGGTGACGCAGTCCGATATATACCCTCAGAAGCGTTTGTTCTCTTTCTTACACTCCAAAAAGATACCGGAAGTGCCCCAGCGCGACGAAGAGCGGAAAATATACCCTTTATTCCACGCAAACATACTGTCAAACATTTTCCTGTGGTGGGTGATACCAATTGTGAAGATAGGTTACAAGAGAACCATCCAGCCGAATGACTTGTTTAAAATGGATAAACGGATGTCCATAGAGGTCATGTTCAAGGACTTCGAAGATAACATGGATTACTACTTCGAGAAAGCAAGAAAACAATACAAGGAAAAAAACCCTGACGCCACCCCTGAAGAAGTGCTAGAGAATGCCACTTTAAAGAAATTCACTGTGCTTAGAGCCTTATTTTTCACGTTTAAGAAACAATACTCTTGGGCTGTGCTATTGGCAATACTGGCCAACTGTGCATCTGGTTTCAACCCCATGCTGACAAAGAGACTGATCAGGTTCGTGGAAGAAAAAGCCTTCTACCCTCCATTACATGTGAATAAAGGTGTCGGTTACGCCATCGGTGCTTGTGTAATGTTACTATTCAATGGGATCCTATTCAATCATTTTTTCCACGCCTCTCAAGTTACTGGTATCCAGGCGAGATCAGTGCTGATCAAAGCTGCTATGAAAAAAATGTTCAAAGCTAGTGGGTACGCTAAACATAAATTCCCAAATGGTAAAGTTACCTCTTTTGTTACTACAGATTTATCGAGACTAGAATTTGCTTTGTCATTCCAACCGTTCTTGGCTGGTTTCCCAGCCATCTTGGCAATTTGTATTGTCCAGTTGATAGTTAACTTGGGGCCTATCTCTCTTGCAGGTGTAGGTGTATTTGTTGGTGGTTTCTGTATTTCCTTATTTGCGTTCAAATGGATTTTGGGGCTAAGAATCGCAGCCAATATTTTCACAGACCAAAGAGTTACAATGATGAGAGAAGTCTTATCAAATATGAAGATGGTTAAATTTTATGCATGGGAAGATGCTTACGAGAAGAATATACAAGATATTAGAACTAAGGAGATCTCGCGAGTCAGAAGGATGCAGATGTTAAGAAACTTTCTGATTGCAATGGCAATGTCGTTACCAAATATTGCATCACTCATTACTTTCCTATCCATGTACAAAGTCAACAATGAGGCAAGAGAAAATCCAGCAAAGGTTTTCTCTTCCTTGTCATTATTTCAAGTCCTATCCCTACAAATGTTTTTCTTACCAATTGCTATTGCAACAGGTATTGATATGGTTTTAGGTTTAAACAGATTCCAAGAATTATTAGAAGCACCAGAAAGTTCGGACCCATTTAACCCTGATAGTTTGATTAATCAAATTCATAAAAATGAAAAGCAGCTAGATGCAGAGAGTGAGATTGCACTAGCAATGAAAGATGCTTCTTTTGAATGGGAAGACTATGAATTAAACGATGCAGATGAAGAGAAAAAGAAAGAACAACTAGGCAACAAGAATAATAAGGATACCAATAAGGATAATAATCAAGTTATTGTTGATGCTATTGGAGAGGAAGATAATGAAAGATCCACTAGCAACGGTGAAGGAACTAAAACTTTTACTAAGTTCTCAAACTTGAATTTTGAAATCAAAAAGGGAGAGTTTATAATGATAACAGGTCCAATAGGTACAGGTAAATCGTCATTGTTGAATGCAATGGCCGGGTTTATGCCACAAACAACAGGCGAGTTGGATATTAATGGTCATATGTTACTTTGTGGATACCCATGGATTCAAAATGCCACTGTTAGGGACAATATTATATTTGGTTCTCCTTATGACAGAGAGAAGTATAAGGAAGTTATAAGGGTGTGCTCTTTGCAGGCCGATATAGATATTTTACCAGCAGGTGATATGACAGAAATTGGTGAGCGTGGTATTACTCTTTCTGGTGGTCAAAAGGCGCGTATCAATCTTGCTAGAAGTGTCTACAAAAACAAAGATATTTATTTATTCGACGATGTTCTCAGTGCTGTTGACTCTAGAGTGGGGAAGCATATTATGGATGAATGCTTCCTACAAACCTTACAAAGCAAAACCAGAATCCTAGCGACACATCAACTATCGTTAATTGAAAAAGCTGATAGAGTGATTGTTTTAAGCACTAATGGTTCTGTTGACATAGGTACCGTTGAAGAACTAAAAACGAGAAATCAAACACTTATAAATCTACTACAATTTTCCTCTGAAAAGAAGGATGATGAAGAAGAAGTGGAGGGCGACGAATATGAGGTTACTGAGGATCCTTTAAAACTTGAGATGTCTGAGCTTGAAAAAGAAATCACCAGAAAGTCAATGGCAAAAGAAGGTCTAACTATGACAAAAGAAGAACGTGCTGTAAACAGTATTGGCTGGAAAGTATACAAGGAGTACATTGACTCAGCTGTTGGTAAATGGGGCATAATCATAATACCACTATATGGTGTAATGATTATGTTTACTACATTCTGTAATTTATTCTCATCCGTTTGGTTATCTTACTGGACAGAAAATAAGTTTAAGAATAGATCGACAAGCTTTTACATGGGTCTCTATTCGTTCTTTGTGTTTGGTGGTTATTTATTTATGAATATACAGTTTACTATGCTATGCATGATGGGTATTATGGCTTCAAAATGGTTAAATTTAAAGGCTGTTAAAAGAATTTTACATGCTCCAATGTCATATCTCGATACCACTCCGTTGGGTAGAATCTTAAACAGATTCACCAAGGATACCGACAGTTTGGATAATGAATTAACTGAAAATATTCGTTTAATGATGTCACAATTCGCTAACATCATAGGTGTTTGTGTTTTATGCATAGTTTACCTACCTTGGTTTGCCATCGCAATCCCATTCTTATTGCTCGTTTTTGTATTAATAGCTGATCATTATCAGAGTGCTGGAAGAGAAATCAAAAGACTGGAAGCTATTCAAAGATCTTTTGTGTATAACAACCTTATTGAGGTGTTGGGTGGTATGGATACGATTAAAGCCTATAAAAGTCAGGACAGATATATGACCAAGATGGACTTCTTGATCAATAAAATGAACGAAGTAAGTTATATGGTTGTATCAGTACAGAGATGGGTTGCCATTTTCCTTGACATGATTGCTGTTGCATTTGCTTTAATTATCTCTTTGCTATGTGTTACTAGACAATTCCACATATCTCCATCAGCTGTGGGTGTTTTGCTGACCTATGTATTACAATTACCTGGTCTGTTAAACACTGTCTTACGTGCTCTTACACAAACTGAAAATGATATGAATAGTGCAGAAAGATTAGTAACATATGCAACTGAATTACCCCAAGAAGCTGCCTATAGAAAATCGGATTACTCCCCACCAGATAATTGGCCTACTAATGGTGAAGTGATATTTGAAGATGTAAGCTTCGCTTATAGGCCAGGTCTACCAACTGTTCTGAAAAATGTGAACTTATCAATTGCAGGTGGGGAAAAAATTGGTATTTGTGGTAGAACAGGTGCTGGTAAATCTACTATTATGACAGCTTTGTACAGGCTGAATGAGCTTACAAGTGGTAGAATATTCATTGACGGAATTGACACTTTTAAGTTAGGTTTGTATGACTTGCGTAGAAAGCTGTCTATTATACCCCAAGACCCCGTTTTATTTAGAGGTACTATTAGAAAGAATTTGGATCCCTTCAATGAATTTTCCGATGATTCCTTGTGGAACTCATTGATTAGAGGTGGTGCAATTGAAAAGGATGATTTGGAGGATATTAAACATCAAAAACCTGACAAGAATGGTTCTTACAATAATATGCACAAATTTCATCTTGATCAAATTGTCGAAGAAGATGGTGCAAACTTTTCTCTAGGTGAAAGACAAGTACTAGCATTAACAAGGGCATTAGTTAGACAATCTAAGATTCTAATTTTAGATGAGGCTACATCTTCTGTTGATTACGAGACTGACGGAAAAATCCAAACTCGTATTGCTACAGAATTCCAGGACTGTACAATCCTATGTATTGCGCACAGGTTGAAAACCATTTTAAATTATGATCGTATTCTAGTTTTGGAGAAGGGTGAGGTAGCAGAATTCGATAAACCTGAAATTTTATTCAATAATGAAAAAAGTATTTTCAGAAGTATGTGTGACAGATCTGGCATAACTGTAGATGACTTTCCAAAAAAATAGTGACAATCTAACTTTTAATTAGCATTTGCATTTGACAATAGATAGAAACCGGATGTTTATTGGATTTTTTTATAGAGGACGTGTGACTACTTGAACACCTGGATATTTTATGATTGATTTTACGATTGATTGATTACAAGTTAACTTATTTATATAATTATTATTTATTAATACCACTCAGTATTGCATTTTATTATTCATTAGTATATCCTAATAATGTCAGATAGGCCGCCTTAAAATAAAGATAGACTTTATGAACTGCAGTAATAACCTGGACTATTATCACAAACGTGTAAGTTCTCCCATGGCTCGACTCTTTGCAGTGTGCACAGAGATTTTTTCTGAAACTTAATATATCTTGATGAAATAACTTACATAAATATATCACCGGTTTTCTAAAAGAATAATAAACAAATAACTCTAACTGGAGTATCAATTTTCTGATCCTCTATTAGAACAAATTTCAAACATAGAACGAAAATTAATTGAACTCCTAGAACCAATTTTACCGCCAAAAAATAAAATTATAAAAACGAAAATTGAGAAATAGAAAATGAGGCCATATTGATAACTGAATTGGTAATTAACAAAGCAAATATCACTCTCCTAGTCAATATAAAAGAAGAGTACAAAGTCATAACCGAATTCGACAGTAATCCGTAGAGCACGTCCTCATTGTATTTTATTTTATAGATCTAGCAACTTAGTTGAAGCTACAGTCCAAAGAGTACTTCAAGTTGTCACCAGAGGTCCAGACACCCCAGTGCTTTTCAACATCAGAAGTACCAGAGGTGTTTGGCTTCCAGTCTTCATCGAATGCTTCAAAAACGATGACGTTAACACCCCAGGCTCTCATAGCACAGATACCTTCCTTCCAGAATTGCTTAGCGTTGTCGACAGATGGGTAAGAGGCTTCGAAGTTAGTACCATCGGTTGGCCAGCCAGTTTCACCGACCCAGAAAGTGATGTCAGTAGAGCCCTTAACACCTTGGATGGTTTGCAAGGCTTGCATAATGTCGTCGAAGAAAGAGTAAGAAGCGTTTTGCATAGTTTGACCTTGCCAGTAGGAGAAAGCGTTAGCCATGACGAAGTCACTGGCAGTGATGACTGGGGCGTTGTAACCAGCGACCAAGACATTCCAGGAGTCGACGGTACCGACTTGCTTACCGGAGTAGGAGTTACCTTGAGAGTCTTTGATGTTGGAGACATAGTTTCTGATGTCGTTGATCTTGTCAGCCAGTTGGGAGGCGGTCAAGTCGTCACGGTATAGAGCTTCGGAACCGACCAAGAAACCGGCGATGGTGGAGGACTTCAAGTTAGGCAAGAAACTGGACAGAGCGTTCTTCTCAGCTTGGAAGTGAGCCTCATCGTTTGGCCAGATACCCAAGAAGATGTTGAAACCTTCAGCCTCGGCAGCAGGACCCAAGTTTTCCAAAGTGTTACAGTCTGAGGCAGCATACACCTTGACAGTGGAAGTGTAGCTCTTCAAGACCTTCAGATCGTTTTCGTAGTCGTTAGTAGTCTTACAGGTACCGTCATTGTTCTTGACACCAAGGTTGAAAGCCAACTCACCGATGGCAGCAACCTGGGAGGCACCAAATGCTAAAGCTGCAACAGTACTGAAACGCATATTTCTTATCTTATTATTTTTTTTATTGATATGTGTATTACCTTTAGTATGTACTCTATTCTGTTCTATACACCTTCTAAGAGTACCAAGGTTAGTGTGCTATTTGTTTTATATATGTTCCCACCGAAGGCCCGTTTGCAATTGTTTTGTTTTAGAAGTGATATTTTTCCACTGTATTATGGGCAAAGTTCAATTTCCTCGAGAACTCGATTTGTTTATTGTTTGGTTTGCTGAGAGGGAAAGATGAAGCTTGGAAAAACTTCAGAGCTGCGGCCTCCCCGTGCTTCCCGTCGCTCTCCCACAAATCCAAGCTACTGACAAAATGCCGTGTGCGACCATTTCTCAGTGCCGAACAGCTTCGATTCCAAAGCATCGAACTTCTCGACCAACGCAGACGAGTTTCGGGGGGGAGGTAATCCACAGCGCAGCGAACATTCCAGCCCCAGTAGCCCCAAAAGGGACTGCACCGAATGTCAGCACCAGCTCTCAGTAGCTCAGTTGCTCAGTAGCTCAGTAGCACTAACCCTTCCCCCCCTCCTCTCACATCCCTGCGTACCTCCTACTCCTACGGCTTCTTCTGCAAAGGTGTTCCCGTTGTGCGCGTAGAAGAAAAGCAAAACAAACAGGAGCCCTCTGTCGTCTGCCACTGAGCCCTCCGCAGAAGACTACGGTGGGACGGAGGGAGGGGTTGGAAGCCAGAGTATGATATATTTAGAAGTCAAAAACGAGAAAAAAAATTTTTTTCTTGTCACTCTATACACACATCATATAATACGTGCCTAATAGTATCGTGTGATACGTAGCTATTAAAACACACTTGTACGCTTGTTTCTCTGTGCCTCCTTGTTCTTCGGTTCGCATCTCACTCCTTCCCCCCCCACCGGTGTGAGGGGTCATCTAGTCTCTTGACGAACAGAATGCAGGTGGTGTGATTTGTGGTGAGAAGTGATGATATCTTTTAGTCATGCTGGCAATCGGCGCACGTATGGCTGATGCCGTGGAGCCCCGACTACTGTATACTGCAGACCACTCACTATTGTTGCTGTGACTATGTATTTAGGATGGTTTTTTGATGCTGGTAACTAACTTATGTATATATGTATAGCTCGCAAAGAGCAGGAAGGTACATAGTGCGATTTGTGACGTTTATCTTCTTTAGCTCTTACAAGAAGTAAGTATGCGTATTTTTAGCCATAGGGCTTCTAACTCAATATATGGCGTGCTGTGCGTGCATGCGTGCGTTCAGTAAATACGCTTCTTCGAATCAACAGATAGTTCGCCAGCACCGGTGTTGGTGACTAGTAGCAGACCGCCAATGATGCTCAAATTCTGATAAAACTCGTACTTCAAGAAATCCCTCTTGCTGTTGTCGTAGAACCAGTAGTTGTTCAAAGTAACGTTGTAGAAAGTCAAAATGAAACCCAGCATTATGGAGGCAAACTTGGTCTTGTAACCGATAGCAAAGCACACCGTGCAGACAACGGTAATCAGAATAGTGATTATAGACTTGCTGAAAGTGAAGGCAATAAACATAATAACAATTAACATACGACCAGCCAGTAATAGGTAGCCCTTAGTTTGATCATCTTTGCTGTTCAATTCAGGTAACATCGCAAATGTGGTCTTATTTCTGACAATAGAGTCACTGAAGGCGATTAGCAAGCCACCAATGACACTGATGTTTCTCAACACAAAGGCCGAACCAGAGAATAAACCATAGACAAGAGCTTGCATGATAATACATCCACATAAAACACCAGTTGCATAGTTGGTATGCTTTCTCAAAACCAACAAAGTAGCACCACCCAACATACAGATAGTAACAATTAACAAAAACAAAACAACAAGTATATATGGATAGTGCTTCCATTTGTGTAGATAAAATACTTGGTCAGACCATTGTGTAAGAATACGGAATGAATCCTCATAAAAAGTGGCCACAATAAAGAACCGAGAAATGCTAGGAACATAAGGACTGATCTGGTGCACTATAGGATGTGTAGTCAAATCCTCCACCTTTTCAGCAAACTTCTCAGCTTTCTGCTTTAGGTCTTCAAATCCGTTAGAACTTTGACCAGGAAATTTGCGAATATTTGGATAGCTTGGAGTTGTATTCATTGGAGTGAAATTGCTAGCTTGCGGGTTCCTGCTAGTTGGGATACCGGCATCACCAGCTCTTCTATGAGACATATAAGACGACATTGGCTATTGAATGAAAATGGTGTCAAATAAATATAACGTTTTAATTAGCTTGTAGTTTCACCTTTTTAAGTGTCTGCTTACTATGAGTGGAATTGTACCCTATTCGATAAATGGCCCCAATATATGGTAACACTTGCAATGAATCGAACACAAAGTTTAGTATTCCTTAACTATTGAGTCGACGAAATATATTATAACACTAGACCAGAATGTTCCTTCCGCAACACAATACCACCGGTAGACGGAAACAGACCTATATCTAGATCTTAGGGTCTACAAGATCAAGAAGATTTGTCAATTTCCAAAATCCTGTCCTCTATGCCAGAATTTTGCTTTTCAAAGAAATTACCTTTGTTGGCATTTTCCCCTTTGATCCCAAGAGAGTATTGAATTTTTCCAGAACGACAAAAAAAAATAAATGGCTGGGGTGGGCATTGTTGAAACTCATACTTTAAACTTAAAATGCATAGTGTCTAAATAGAAGGTATATTTCCAGCAACATTAGTTCAGATATTGCTTTTACTGCATAGTTTCCTATATCTACATTACTTACATCTATTTAAATTCAAATTTGAAAATAGAATTCCTATTTCCCAATTTTGATATAATTTGAGGGTAGAAGTGAGAGATCAAAAAAATTATTTGCTATTCTAAGGCCATTATCATAGAGTCTATAGAACAGATGCGTCTAAATAAAGTAAGAGAGCAAAGAGGCAGGAAGCTTGCCAGAATCAGACAACTTCTTAGCAGCTTCTTGTAGCACTACTTTGCCGTCGGCAGGACTGGCCTTGATCTTGCCAGCAATTTCAACTAATTCTTCGTCAACAATAGAGTCAACAATCAAACCAACTTGCTCGTCAATGGCAGAAGCCTTATCAGAGTCACCGAAGTAATCGCTTTCCTTTGGCAAATTACGGATAGCTCTCTTGTTCTTCTTCTTTGCAGCTTTTGCAGCTTCTTTTGCTTTCTTCTTATCAGCTTTAGCAAGAGCCGCTTCCTGAGCTTCAGCTTCAGCCTTAGCCTTAGCCTCAGCTTCAGCCTTAGCCTTAGCCTCAGCTTCGGCCCTGCTACCTGCTTCCTTTTCCCATTTCTTTCTTTCCTTTTCTTTCTTCTCCTCTTCCTTGAATTGCTTGATACGTGGATCCTCACTCAATGCTCTTTCAACCAATTTAACCAATCTAGCATTATCGGCGGTCTTCTTCTTATCCCTGGCAGCTTTGTTCTTTCTCTCAATGTAACGCTTGTGATCTCTGTTAGAAGAGTCATCTGGGACATCCTCATCCAAAAATTCGAATGTTCTCCAAGAATCAAATCTATGCCAAAATGAGTAAAATGCTTCAACTTCTTTCTTGGTAGACTTAGCATCACCTAAACTTGGAACTGGTGTTTTCTTAGAAAAACGGGCCTCGGCTTCGAAGACAGGACCCCATGCTTCATAGAAATCATAGTCAGTACCTTTCTTTGGTGGTAACACATCCGCGTTAAAGTCACATGAGTCATATTGACGTCTCTTAGTAACATCAGTTAATGTCTCAAAGGATTTCTGAATGATTTTAAAGAAACCATCTTGATCTAGCCCAGCACCGTGAGCAGATTGCTTATCAGGGTGGTACTTCACAACTTGTTTTCTGTGGGACTTGATAATTTGATTTTCTGTGGCTCTAAAACGTAGTTTTGAAAGACCCATAGCTGCATATAAATCAGCTGTTTTCCAATCTCTTGGATCATGTGTCAGCAAGCTCACATCAGCAATCTCTTGATCAAATAGAGCTTCGTCCGGGTCCACATTAGATTCATCAACTTTCTTGACGTTTTGTTCAGCTTGCAGTTTTTCAAATTCAGACCATGTGTGATTTCTCAATGTTCTTTGAGCATGGTGCATAAAGTACTTGCCCACTGGTTCGATTGGGCGACGAACAGCACTGGACTTTTGTGCTGACGTATTGACTTCAACGGTTATGTCCCTGGTTAAAGCTGGTAACGTAAACATTTTTGCTAGGTCTATACAATGAGGTTTACCACTTGTTATTGTTTAGTTATTGTTGCACAACAAGTGATGATATATATTATTTCAAAACAGAATACTGAATGGAAGAGTGCTTTTGAGCTATATGGCTTATTTTCCAAATTGCTGGGCGATGAGCTTCAATAATCAAAATTTCGAAAAAAATTTTCAGCAGATTACTGCCGCGATGAGATCCTCAACCACGAGTTAAGGAATATTTTCAATCCAATATCATTTTCATAGTGAACTCAAATTAACGATCAGTAACAAGTACAACACAATGAAAATGTGGTTTCATAACCATTGGTTGCAGTGTCATCGTGTCATTGTCTGAGTATGCTAGAACCATACATATGAAATATATGGTAATATGTGGTTCGCAACACATGTGAGAGACCTTTATAAGAGATAAAGACTAATGTCACCATTCACTTACATTACATTCAAATGCTTACATTTTATCTAGTCAACCAATACAACCAAGCATCAACTATAAGGAGAAAACAAAATAAAGCTTCTTCAGCAATATCCATCAATATTTAAAATCAAAAAACGAAAGCTCGTTTTTTTGCTATTATAGACAGTGATTCTGGTACTGCCATCTATTCATCACCTCCATCGTCTTCCAGTTTATGAAATGATACAGCTACTAATATATGAGAAACTGACTCCTTCAAGACTTTACTCTATGTGAAATCAGTGCAATATATTTATAACTTCCTCTTCATCCCTGTAATAGCCCCGAGTCCTGAGACATTAACCACTCAACAATAAATGCTTGTCCTTGATATTTAAAGCTATTGTAATATTAATCGGGATAATTGGGTAATATCATCATGTATACTGCGACAGTACTATTTATGTACCTTATACTGCTCGTTGTGATATTTTCTCTAATCGCTTGTTGGAGGTGAACTCGTGCAACTAACTGATTATACTCTTTTAAGTGCATGAATAAGACACAACTAGAAATAGGATAAAATCAAAAGTTCTGTGATCTAAGTAGTACGTTAACCAAGTTACTATCAAAGATTATAGAAAATCGTCCTATGATTACTGTTGCGATGTAAATACCCAACTTGGAACTTTGTTTAGCATTTTGTTTTATTTTTTGTCCCTTTCCTATGTTGACATCCTAATTTTGTGTATTTTGTGTTTTTGCAGTACCTCTAAAATAACTGAATAATCTAGTTATATGATAGACCTTCTTGTACAGCCATGAAACCATGGCATTAAGCGACTTGTTTGTACTATGAATACAAATATCATAGTATCTATTTGCCATTGAGAAAATATACATGTGGACAACACTGAATTTTGAAGGAAAGTAGTTGTCCCTCACCTGAATTAGTATCAATTATAGGAAAATTTGGTCGTGTCGAGTATTTAAAACATTTGCTTCGGTACCAACTACCAACGTCCTTCACACCCATAATATTAAAAGGATAGGGAACCTTTCGCTTATAGGTACTTCCCGAGAAAGTATTGTAGAGTCTGTTGCTCTATATTTTTTCATTAGGTGAACATTCTAAAACACAGCATAGATGATGCGCCGTTACATAGGCCTATAAAATCCTTGCACTTAGAAATAAAAATCAAAGGGCTTTATATTATCCGAATTGCATGAGATGTTAATTGTCTATAAAAATCAGAATTAGATCTCTAAGCTATACAATCTCAAAGATGTTGGAATTTTGATACGTCCTAGCTGCATTTGACTCAGGCACACTGTGTATCCTTAGATTGTGGTTACTGGTATTTTAACACTTTGGAGCAAGATTGTGCATACTCAGATTTGGAGGCATGGAAATGCGAAGATAAGCATGTCTTCATTACATTGATAGCGGATACAAATTATTATGATATTTGCATACTTGTATTGGCTCTTAAGTTTGCAGCTAAATTTGTTACTGAGGCTGTTTGCTGGAAAATAAAGTTCGCCTTTAGTTGTGATCCCTGTGATTAGGGAACTTATGGTTAGACCTTCCAATAGAGGTAGTTGTTGATATATAACTCATGGCAATCTCTAAAATGGCAGTAATTGTGACAAACAAAGTTCAATTGAGGAAGCAAACTGTTTACACTTGACTCAAAATTAAGTTATAATAGACGTAGTTTTTTATTTCTCAGGTTTTCCATACTTGAGTCATTTCGTGTAATAAAAAATTGGCATGCAATAATGAGACCTCATTGCCCCTTTCCATGCTTTCATTAAAAACATTTCTCTTAAACTCTAAAAATAACCTGCTATCAAATCATCTCTGTTTATTCAACTTGAATAGATTCAGTAGTATACACTTTCCCTGTATTTGAAAGTTTATTAATCATTGTCAGACAATCAATGAACATTCTGTACTATTTCAACAAGGTCAGTCTGTTTACCTTCCTTTTATCTCTAATATTTAATTCTTGTTCAGTAAGGATGCCAATTAAACTTTTAATGAGATAAAGTTAGAAATATGTGTATTGGAATTGAATTTGATACTTTAATCATTAATTTTAGATATCACTGAGATTAGACGATCTACGAATGTTAAAATTTTGTTGTTTTAAATATATATTGGAAGCTATTTTCCAGAACTGGCCTAAAGAACTTTTCAACAATTTCCATTACTTCCTTTGAAATTTTCTCAACTCATATATCTAAGCACTTATGAATGCATGGTACTGTACGTAACACATTTGATTAGTTATATGACTCGGATGCCCTGATTGATCGGCTTTACAGCACAGAAGAAGGCACGTTAATAACATGATGCTAGTCTAAAGAATGTATAGGTAAGCTGGTCAGATGAGAAACATATGTGAAAGATGTTAGAAAAAACAAACTTCAAATGTTAATGTAATACTGTATCAATACAAATAATTTGATTATGTGTAGGAAAAGATCGAGGAGCTTTAAATTATGAGATATTTCCCATTTCCATCATGTAGTGGTGATTGAAAGTATCCACAGATCTTCAAAGAATTACTGCTGAGATGTGGTCAAGTAGCTCGAAACATGCAAGATTTTTATTTACATTAATACAAAACGAAATTAACCATTTAGCTTTTGTTAAAAACTTCCAAAATTGCTTGTAAATGCTTAGAGAAAAAGCGTTTTAACAATTGATATATCAAGACATCGATTTTCTATCGAACCGAGATCTGCCATTCCAAGGACAATTATTAATAGTCAATAAAAACTGACATGCAGCAGACTCCTATACAAAGAATAAATCATAAAGTAAACAAATCAATTTGGAAAAACTATATTAAATTTCTTTGATATTAAATATATTTCCTTGTAATTTTAAGGTAGGTAATGCAATACCTTTTACATATACCGAACTTCGGTAGGAGGAACAATACATCATAATTCGATCTTGTCAATGAACCGAATAGATTATGCTACTGAATAAATGATCAAAAACATCGGATATAAAGATATATATATATATATATATATATATATATATAAATCATATAGTAGTTTATATGAGATATATATTATATCGATGTTATAAAATTTTATATATGAACATGCAAAGGATATATAATTCAATTCTGAACAAGAATCTGTTACTAACTGAATAGATATTTTTGAAGTGCCTAAAAGTAGAAGGATCAATTATCATTCAGTAGGTAGGAATTTTAGTGCACAAGACTTAAAAATGTTGGAGAGGGAATTAAAGAATAATAACTAGCTGAATGCTCTTATTTCTAGGATCAAACTTCAATTGTGTTTGAATGCATCACATCACACACACAATTATTGTAATGATTTGATATTCAATAACTTATTAAAAGAAAACTTCAATAATAGGAAAATAGGTAGACCTACCATTTAGTATATATTCAAGAGATATGACTCATTTTTTAAAGATTATTGGAAAGTAAGAATATTATTTCAATACATATGAGTTGGGTCTCTTTTTTTCTTTGTTATTGTATTCTTTCTTGATCAGATAGTAATCTATATAGGTTGTTATATCCTCAATGCAGTTTAGTTGAATGTTGCCTATTTAAGCACAAATTGATCAATCTGCCAAAAATTTGTGAGGAAGATGCTAAACTTTTATTTTACTTATTATGAGTAAATTTAAATGATTTCATTACCCTGAGAGGGACTAGCGGAACGGAGAAAGAAAACCGTTAGAATAATAGCTTTAAGCTTGACTGAGCATTGTGTAGCTTCTATTCTGGATATTTTCAAAAATCAAGTTCTCTATAATAGACAATAGTTAATGGCTATTCGGCTTATGTTGTAGCAAATATAAACTAGAATGTTCCTTTCACAAAGAACAGTTTTTCTCAAATAAATGTCGCTTGTGAAACCTGAATTAAAGATCTAAAATCACTTATTTCTCTGAGTTTGGAAAAGACAAAGCTATTCCCAACAACAATATTTTGAAACGTAATTTGAATTTTTCACAGCGTATTTCCATTTAACATACAAGAAAAATAATGTTTCTAAAACGTTGTTCAAATTGCTTATAAGTTTCTTAAATTATTCATCTGTTTTCTACAATTGAAGAAAACATTAAATATCCACCATAATCTGCCATATTTTTTGTCATGGTTCTTCCAGATATTGAAAGTTCTACTGCTTTATATTAACCACTTATTCTCCCGAAAGGTTTTTCCCGATGCGGCGAAAGATAACAACCTTTCAGAAAGTAATGATCATTCTTGTAGATTGCAAAAACTATTAATTGGTTCAATTCTTAGGCCGGTATAGTCTACCATATTGCTCTGCAAATGTAATTATACTATGTTTTTTAATCATCGAGGAATTTTAAAGAAAATTCTGGCTTGGAGAATTATATTTAGGAAAAATTTAACTAACGTAGATTCATTATGGTATGATATAACCATTTTAGTTCCTACACAAGTAAGCAAACTCTTATACAATTCAATTCAAACATGAAATAGCCTTACTCAAGTAACCTTCACTCAATAGTGGTGGGATAAAATGAAATGTGTTGATAGTGGAACTGCACATATATCTATATTAAAGGTGATATATCATACACCAATATTTACGGATTCTAAAGATGAAAGGTTTCCACAATATGAAACAGGTATAGTTATTATGCACTCTAACAGTCGACTTTCGAGGAATTTTAGTCTCTCTAGATTGAGTCTGCTAATACCTTTAAAGCCAATACTATCTACATATGTCATTTCACAAACTATAAGTATAAGGAAATGTTAAAATTAAAACGTCTCGATCTCACAAAAATCACGCAACTTACAAAGGTTTAAAATGAAATCGGTTACGTACCGGTTATCTTCTCAATATCCATTACAAAAGCAAGCTCATCGACAGTGATTTCAGTAATTTAATAGTTGCAGAATCTGTCTTCTTTTCTGCAAACGCTCTTCAAAAGGAGCAAAAAACACCAAATAGGAAATAGCTTATATTGTGAATCAATCTAACTTAATCTCAGTGTTACAATGACACTGTGTTTTTCATTTATACTTATTTTGGTCTATTATTATTATGAGAACAAAGATACGAAACTTTTATTCTGAAGTAGTACAATCAATTATTCTTTAGCATGATAGGGATTCTAAATGAAAAAGGAATACATTCGAAAGTGTGCTGTGACCTAAATAGCAAAATATTAAAAATAACTGGTTATTATAAATTTTATCAGCTATAAATGTCTTAATGCAATCCTTAGGCAGTGACGTAACGTGAAATATATATCAGTAATAGGAAAATCTTAATCCCATTATTGTGTTAAATCAATATTGAAAGAGCAAGCTAGTATTTTGGTAAAAGAGCAACATCAGTAACTCATAGGAGGATCAATAGCAACAGACCAGTCACATTTTGGTCCCCATTGAGAATAGTTAGGTAACGGAATTATATCGTAAAAAACCCTCGTTCTCACAAAACTTCGAGGGCCTGCAAAATGCATGAAATATATTAGATATACAAGATTGTGTCGATAACAGAGAATTATATTTTAAATGGGTATACATTGCTTAAAAAAAAGGAACTAAATTATCATTTATAGGAGCTATGTGGGATAGTCCTAGGATTAAAATTGTTTATTTTACTGCTGTATTTTCAATTTCAATCGACAAAGGATTTTGTCACTCAGAGGGATAATTTCATAAATTGATTATGAAACAGATAGCTCTGTGATATTAATATGCCCAAAAATTTACTGGAACAGAAAAAAAAAATCTCTTACTTACACTTGTTCAATTGTTATAATAATTTATTAAGATCTAGAATTTACTTTGGCCAAACATTTTTGATTAGACCTAGGATCATACAAGCAATAATTATAACTCTCTATCAATGTATATAATTGATAAGCTAACACATGCAAATAGCTTCCATTTTTGCAATGTAGCAGTATACAAGGGACAGGTTTGCTAGTTTATAGGAAAACCAACAAGGCAAAATAATACTAATATTACTAGACAAACAAGGATTTCTTATCTCATAAGATTAATAATATTAAGTGGATTAGGATAATAGGGTAGCATAATTCTACAATGTAGTCACAAAGTCGCTCATTAAGCCAATTTTTTTGCTCGTTAACTGTATATAACTGTATATAACTGCAATACGCT